>Ga0334900_1000202_pt1 | contig 100045 bp, 82 predicted proteins | sample GraSluR3_MG_2_FD_207231 | JGI IMG/M metagenome (GOLD analysis project Ga0334900, IMG submission 207231) | Sludge microbial communities from methane-producing bioreactor in Wageningen University, Netherlands - Granular Sludge_31_08-R3 | ecosystem: Engineered > Bioreactor > Anaerobic >... | reverse complement strand
GCTCTGGCTGAAGCGACTTTTGCTCTTTCTGATTCCAGTTGCTGTTCCAGATTTGCTACCTGCTTCTGTAATGCCGACAGGTCTTCTGAAGAGGCTCTGGCTGAGGCGACTTTTGCTCTTTCTGATTCCAGTTGCTGCTCCAGATTTGCTACCTGCTTCTGTAATGCCGACAGGTCTTCTGAAGAGGCTCTGGCTGAGGCGACTTTTGCTCTTTCTGATTCCAGTTGCTGCTCCAGATTTGCTACCTGCTTCTGAAGGTTTTTAACTTCGACAGATGCTTCTTTAGCACTCATTGCGTTTGTTTTAGCATCTTTTAATTCATTTTGTAGAGTTACAACCTTGTTTTCCAGCTCATTAATTCTTAAACTTGCAATAGAACTGTCTTTTTCAGCTACTTTCAAATCTGCGAGCTTCAATTTAAGGTTAGCAATTTCCTCTCTGGCCGCCAGAAGATCTTCAGCCTTATCTGTTCTGGCATCTGCGAGTTCTGCTTTTGTTTCAGCCAGTTCTAGCCTGACATCAGCAACTTTTTGACGTGCTTCATTCAGTTCTCTAATTGTTTCCTGAGAAGTTCCAAGTTGTGAACTTGCTTTTTCAAGCTGTTTTTCAAGTGATGCAATTTGTTGATTTTTTGTTTCTATTGCAGCTTTCTGTTTTTGCAGCTCTGATTTTATTAAAGATAATTCATTTTTTAACTGTTCGCTGTTATCTTTCTCAAGTTGTTTTTCAAGAGACTGTATACGGGTTTCTTTAGATGCTATAAGTTGTTTTGATTGACTTAACTCTTTTTCAATCTGTTCTTTTTCCTTTTGAATATTTTGATATTGCTGTGTTTTTGTTTGGGATAGGTCAGCAACAACCTTTTTAGCCTTTTCAAGTTCTTCCTTTGTTTTTGCTAAATCTTCTTGAACAGCAATTATTTCTGCATTCTTTATAGAAATAGAGGATAGACGTTTTTCCAGATCTGATATCTTTGTATAAGATGATTGAAGTTCGTTTTGTTTTTTTGCAAGTTCTTCTTTTAAATTTATTTTATCTTCTTGAAGACTCTGAAGTTCTGTAGTTTTTAACTGTTTTAGCTCTGATATAGTCTCTTTAGCTCTAACAAGCTCGAGCTTGGTATCATTGAGATCCTTCTGTAGATTAGCTATTTCAAGATTAGCTTTTTCTGAACTACTTGCCCTGAGGTGAAGTACTTCCATTTGTTGTTTTGCTTTATCAAGTTCTTGTTGCTTTGCAGTCAATTGATTGTTCAGTTGATCAACTTTAATCTGTAATTCAGCTAACTTCTCTGATTGTTGTCCGGTCTGAGCCGACAGTTGTTTTGCTGTTTGCAGTTGGTCTTCAAGATTACTAATCCTGCGGGCTTTTTCATTAATACTTGAAGAAAGATTTTGAACCTGATTTTGTCTTGCTTGAAGTTCGGCTTCAAGCTCTGAAATCTTTTTTTCAAGCTGCTCATTTCCCTGCCCCTGCTGGCTTGCAACCTGGAGTTGCTCCTGGGAAGCTTTGATCTTCTCTTTAAGGTTAGATATTACATTCATGGCATTATTTAGCTGTGTTGAATTTTCATCTGCTACAGCTTTATATTCTGCCAGCTGCTTTTTCAGGGTTGTTACCTGCTGGGATTCTCCCGCAGTCTGACTTTGAATTTGTTGCTCAAGAGATACTTTCTCCTGCTTGAGAGCTGAAACCTGCTGGCTAAACATTTCTACTTTTTTGTTAGACTCTTCAAGATCCTTCACCTTAACATTAGCCATTTGAAGTTGTTTCTCGGCTTCATCCAGCTGACTTTTTAGTTTATTCATATCTTCCTGAAGTTTGGATGCATCGCCTCCCTGCTGTTTTAGCTGTTCTATCTGTTTTTGAAGCTCTTGATTGGTTTGTCTTAATTTTTCAAGTTCCTGATTGCTGGCTTTTGCAGCATTTTGTGCCTGTGAAAGCTGTTGTTTCAAATTATCAAGTTGTTGATGTGATGCTGCTGTTTGCTGTGACTGATTTTGAAGTGCATCTATTTTCGCCTGCAACTCATTAACCAGTGATTGAGAAGCATTTAACTTCTGTGCCTGTTCAACTGACTTGCTTGTTGTCATATCAAGCTGCACTTTCAGTTCTTCTAGCTTCTTGCCCGAGATATCAAGCTCCTGTTTAAGTCTGGCAACAAGCTGTTCAAGGGCATTCTGTCTATCTTTTTCTTCTGGAGTGAGAACTTTTTGTTTTAGTTCTTCTATCTGTGAGTATGCCTGCTGCAATTCATCGTTTTGTTGCCTGAGAGTAGTTCTGGCTTCTAGAAGAAGCTTTTGCGAATTATCTAATTTCTGTTCATAGTCTTGAATTTTCTGATCATTAGATTTTGCTCTTTCAAGTTCTTGTTTGAGTGTGTTGACTTCATTCTGTAGAGAAGAGGTCTTATTTAATAGTTTAGCCTGATCTTCAAGGGCTTTTTGAGCTGCTTCAAGCTGTGATTCAAGTCTGGAAACCTGTGCTTTAAGCTTATCTGCTTCAACACCCGATGATTTGTATTGAGACAACAGTTTTTCCTGCTCGGCCATTCTGGTTTTGGTCTGCTGTAATTCTTTCTGAACATTATCAAGCTGCTGTTTCAGTGTCTCATTCAAGGATGTCTTTGAATTTAAAACCCGGTTAAGTTCTTCCGTCTGGCCTGCAAGAGTTTGTTTGGTAACCTGCAACTGGGATTTCGTCTCCTCAAGCTCTTTTTGAAGTTTTTGCTGCTCTGCCAGGCTTTGATTTGTCTGCTGCATTTGCTGTTTAATCTGATCAAGTTGTTGTTGCAGCTCGTTATTCCTAGCATTTAGCGACTGAATTGTGCTGTTAAACTCCTTTTGAGTCTGTTCCATTTTTTCTAATTGCTGGGCTTTTCTAACCAGCTCAGAATTTGAGTCTATTAATTGCTGTTTTAAAGATTCTACCTGCTCAGATGAACTTTGCTGACCTGCCAATTGCTGTTGAAGCTGATCAAGCTCTGTTTTCAGTGTTGCATTAATGCTTCTTTGAGAATCCAGCATGCGATTAAATTCTTCTGTTTGACTGGATAAAGTAGCTTTAGCCGTTTCAAGTTGTGATTGTGTTTCTGCCAGCCTGCGCTGATAATCCTGTAATTCTGTTGAAAGGTTTCTGGAAGTTTTTTGCTGACTGGAAAGGGTTTTTTCTAGTTCTTCTTTGGTTTTTAACAATTCATCCCTGGTGGTCTGAAGTTCTTGTTCTTTCGCTATAAGCTTATTTTGATAATTCAGAGCAGTATCAAGCTCTGAAGACTGTTCTTTAAGCTGGTCTTTTGTTTTGTTAAGCTCATCTCTAGACTTTTCAAGTGAGGAGGTCAGATCACTAATTTTTTCCTGGGCTCTTTTATGCTCACTAATTGACTCTGCAAGCTTCTTCTGGAGCTCATTTATCTGTGTTTGATCTTCTCTTTGCCTTGATGCACGGGCACGCTGAAGTTCATTTTTTAAGGCAACAATCTTTTCATTTGCCTCTCTTATTTTTTCTGTTTGTTCGGCAGAAATATTTGTTGAGCTGTTCAAAAGCTGTTGTGCTGTATCCAGTCTAGATTTTGTTGATTCCAACTCTTGTCGCAATGCCAGAGAAAGCTTTTCCAGTGCCTCAATACGCTGTTGAGACTCTGATGTATTCATATCACTGAAACTTGCTTTTTCTTTCAGCTCTGCTATCTTATCATAAGCCCTGGTAAGCTCTTCTGTCTGCGTATTAAAAGTATCTCTTGTTTGTTGCAATTCACTTTTTAGCTTTTGAAGCTCACTGGCAAGCTGAGATATTCTATTCTGGGCTAGCTGTAGCTCACGAGAACTATCACCAGATGGATAAGAGGGAGTTGTATAATCTGATGGAGTCGAAGGAGTTATGTCTATTGTCTTTGGAGCTTTTGTTTTAACAGGAAGAGAAACCAGAATACTTTTACCAGAATCACTTAAAAGCTGTGGAACACCTCCAGTAGACTTTTCAAGCTCTATGATAAGTCTTGTTGAGTTATCAGCCGTGTTTTCCATAGCAATTACTTTTCTTACTTCAGGAATCTGTTTTGATATTGCCTGTGTAATAGGTATTGAATTTTGAAGATAGCTTTCTGGCCTTGTATTAGGCACATCAATAACTATCATCAGAATAGGTACACCCTTTGAAAAACTTTCCCAATACTTAAGGCTTGGCCTGACTGTCTCAGAGGTCTGCAATTCCAGCGTGCCTTTCTGAGGATTAGCATTTAACTGATTCAGTAAAGCCTTTGCTATTGAAGGCGAGTAATTTGTACTCAGGTTTAATGCTAAAAGCGTTGTGGCTATTATAAATAACTTTCTGGACTTAGACATTATTTCCTTCTTACTCCTAATTCTCCTGAAACTCCCCGTTTATACCAGAAAGAGACTTATTTCTGGCGGTTTAAAGTTTTAAAGGTATTCAATTTAGTGTGATTAAGCGTATAACGTACATGTATTCTACTTCTGATAATGTATTATAGCAACATTTACACATTCGGGGAAAATTGTTAACAAAAGCCGGTGTTTTTGATAGAGAATGATTGCTATAGAAAGCTTATAAATGCTTTCAGGTGAATGTTTGGGCAATATCCTTTTCTGTATTTGTTACTTCAAAACAATTTACGATACCAGCCTGTACCAGAAGACCTTGAAACAGTGAGTTATAACCTCTTGCTTAATTATAAAAATATGCTTCAATTTGTTTACACAATAAATGGTTGTCTACCCATGTATTTGTTGACTGTTCTACATTTGAATGACCAACATCTAAATAAGTATAGCAGGTTATTCAGCTCTAAAAAAACGGCTGCTGGTACCTTCTTTGCCTATTCTGACTTTGATTTCTTTTAAGCACCTGGGGCATTTACCTTCATAGGCAGTGCCATCTTTGTTGATATAAATCCTGCTATAAACATGACAGCACTCAAACATAATACCAAGAAACTTTTTAGTCTTTTTATCCATAGTAAATCCTGTTTATGGTAAGCCTAACAAGATAATTTAAGAATGTTTAAACTCCTATCAAAAGTCATTTTAAACCTTTTACAACACCTGATAATATTATACCGCTGACAGAGGTTTTTTGCAGACAATTTCTTAATTAATTCGCTTAATCTTATAGATGTGAAATTCAGCGTTATCAAGCTTATCGTAGGTCATAATGTGGTCAGAGTGGTTTTTTACATCAAAGGTCTCAATAAATTCATAGCTATCCATGGGTAATACATATTCAGAAACCAGTGTAAAGCCATCAGGAACGTGAATAGATGCATTATAAACAGGTTGATATTCTTGCAATACAGAATAAAGTTGATATTCATTGTCTGCTTTACGCAGTACCTGCCTTGGTGGGTTCTCATTGGCTACTATAAACAGACGTTCATCATCACCAAAGGCAGGTTGTTTTTTCAGGCACCAGGCAATAAGGCCAGTTCCTGTTTCATTGCCATGCCATATTTCAGACACACCATAACGTGTAAAGATATTGTTAAGTGCAAACCGGTTAATAGCATCAAATTTTCTGAAGAATTCTTCATCATTGTTTCTGGTCATAGATATTTCTTCACCTATAACCCTTTCTACACCTGTTCTGGTAAAGCTTTCATCGCCATCAATAAACATTGAAGGTCTTTCAGCCAGAGGGGTTTCTGGTAGAAATTTATATTTAAACCATTTAAAAAGGGCACCTGATGCTTCCATCTGGGCAGGATACTGGTCTATTTCTCTGAATTCCCCGTCCTGATTATTATAAGTTTTCAGGATAGACAGTTGTGTCAAACATTCTGGCAATTTGCTGTTATAATAAGCCAGCTGATGATTGTCTTTAATGATTGTCTTAACATTCTTATGGTCCTGTGAAACTATATCTGCACCCCATAGAAGGTCAAACCTCATATCCTGGTGGTATTCTTTGAGGAAGCCTTCCCAGAGCATATATTCTGCAAGCAGCCCGAAGGTCGGATTAGCCTCTCTAAGCTTGTCATTAATGTAACGCAAAACACTTGCAGGAGCTCTATAGCTAATAGGTTTTCCATCAGGAGTCTGAGAAACCTTATCTACTATGTGGTCTATATGATCAACCCTGAAACCATCGAAGTTATATTCCTGCTGGAGTTCAACAAGAAAATCAGCCCAGAAATCTATTACTGGCTGGTTATGTTCACCTGATTCAAGAAAAACAAAGTAAAATGGTGTCTGGCAATCAAGATTAGCAATTGCCGTCACATCGTTTCCATTTACGTCATAGTGTTTAAAAAGCGGATGCCCTGCACCAGAAACCATTCTATCATAGACAGGAATACCGCAAGAACACCAGGCACCACCAGGAGCAGGCCATAAACCTTTTGAAATCAAGGTTCCAATAATGTCATAGTGTTTTTTTACAACATCTTCTTCAGTCAGTTCCTTTTCAGGTGAAGTGTCAAGCACATCTGCTATGATCTCTTTGACTTTTTTTACGAGCTTTTGCTGGCATTCTTTTGATGTCATTTCTTCAGAATAGGCTCTACGCTTATCATCAAGCAGTTGTTCCATTCTTTCTTCTATGTGAATTGCTTCATAAGGAGTATTCTCTGAAGCACCATCCAGTGAATTTGAGATTAAAGCTTTTACTGTTTCTATTTCTGAGCTATTGAAGTTTTCTTCAAGTTTTCTGGCAATGATATCAAGCTCTTTTCGGAGGTTTTTATTGAGTTCAGGTATATCATACCACCTGGCTATCCAGGGTTTAGATAGCACTGTAGCAGAATATCTGGCTGATTGTGGCAATACATCATACATTACAGGGTGTCCTGCAAGCTGACAGAGCTGAAAAAATAGTTTTACCTGTTCTTTAAGGTCTGTATTCAGGGCTTCTGATAACTTTGTATCTTCCAGTTTGTCAGATATAAACTTTGATTTTGGCAGATAAGCACAGCCAAAATCCCTCGGGTGAAACGGTACAAAATACATAACAGTGCCTAAAACCTGAAAATCAGGTTTCCCGGAAGAGACAACAAGTAATTGTCTTATCCAGTCGTGGAACCTGCCAGTTTGAAATTGATTTTCATTTCCATTGCCCAGTGCTGCAAGGTTAACAAGCTTCACATTCAGCTGTTCTCTGGTCAACCAGCTTGAATCAGTAAAGCCTGCACGCCTTACAGGACTTATAGAAGATTCATCAAACACAAATTTACCATCTTTAAAGGTTCCATTTAAAATACACTTTTCTTCTATGCCTATCAGGGCTTCTGCCGGAGTAACTTCGTGTAAACATCTATAAAAACTATAAGGCAGGTATCCATATTTATTTACCTGCCCTCTGATATAAGTTTTACGATCTTCAGATACCTCTGAAACACCATAATAATCTTTTAATTTAGTAAATAAAATTGTTAAAGACTCGGCATCAATTATCTTGCTGGATTTTGTTGTTTCCATATTATATAGCCTCACTCAAGTATGTTCGATGAAGGAGCTTAAGCACTACTTTGCTGCATTAATGGCCCTCAAGAGCCGGGTTTGCTGTTTATACCATAACAAATTTTTCATCAATGAGTATAATACTAATCGTGATAAATTCCAAATTTTTTTTGTACTACTATAAACAGTAATTTTTCTGGTAAAATAACTTGAGTGATACTCTATAAAAGGTAAAAAACTAATGTATGCTGATAAAAAAAGAATTCTGGCAACGTTTATTGAACTGGTTCAAACCTATAGCCCATCAAAAGGGGAAGAAGAGCTTGCCAGGCTTCTTCTTGACAAGTTATCTCTTCTGGGGCTCTCAATAGAAAGGGATGAGTTCGGAAATATTATAGCAAAACTCGGTGGTAAAAAGGGTATCAATGCTCATTGTATATTCTTTTCATCCCACCTGGATGTTGTTGAGCCTTGTAAAGATATCAACCCTGTGCTGGAAGAAGCAGAAGATAATATTATCATTAAAACTGATGGTAAAACTGTTTTAGGCGCTGATGATAAAGCTGGATTAACTATGATAATTGAAGCTCTAACATGCATTATAGAAAATGACCTTGACCACGGCCCTGTTGAGCTTGTATTAACCCTTCAGGAAGAAAACGGCCTATTTGGCTCTAAAGCAACAAACATAGACAAACTGGAATCTTCATTCGGCTTTGTTCTGGATCACTCAGCACCTATCGGAACAGTCATTTCCAGAGCTCCTCAGCACGACAACCTTACATTTATGTTCAAAGGTAAATCTGCTCACGCAGGGCTGCAACCTGAAGAGGGTATAAGTGCTATCTTACTGGCATCCGAAGCTATTAAGCTAATGCCCTGCGGAAGACTCGACGATGAGACTACTGCCAATGTAGGAACAATTAAAGGTGGCTTTGCTACTAATATTATACCTGATCAATGTATTGTTACCTGCGAAGTCAGAAGCCACGACGTCAAAAAAGTTAACCATTACGTTGAAAAATTTATCGATGCAGCTAACGAGGCAACTAAAAACACTCCAGATACCTCTGTTAAGTTCTTAAGAGATACAGAATACAGAAATATTGAAATAAAACCCGATGACAGAGTTATAATATACTCTAAAAAAGCAGCAGAAAAGCTTGGAATTGCCTTTAAAGCAAAAGCTACTTGCGGCGGCAGCGATGCAAATATATTTAATCACAGAGGCCTTGAAGCTATATGCCTTGGCTGTGGATACAAAAACCCCCATTCAACCAGCGAAAGTATAACACTTAATGACCTTACACTGGGTACTGAATATGTTATATCTATTATTCAGTCTGTAATAGAAAAGGAACCTGCCTGATGCCAGAACAATTTTTTGAAAAAACTCTCTCCACTGAAGAAATATATAAAGGAAAAGTCGTTACCATCAGAAAAGACAAAGCTGAGCTTATAGATGGTTCAACAAAGATTAGAGAAGTCGTTATGCACCCTGGAGGCGTTGTAGTAGCCGCAATAACAGACAATCATCACGTATTGCTCGTCAGGCAATTTAGATACCCGGTAGGCGAAGAACTTATCGAACTTCCGGCAGGCAAACTGGAATACGGCGAAGATCCGGATGATGCCATCAAAAGAGAACTGGAAGAAGAATGCGGCTATAAAGCAACTAACTGGACCCGCTTGGCCTGCGTCATCTCCACCCCCGGTTTCTGTGACGAAAAACTCTACCTCTACAAAGCAACCGGATTGATCAAATGCGATCGCAAATACGAAGAAGGCGAATTTCTTGAAGGCTTTTCATTACCACTCAAAGAAGCCTGGCAAATGGTGCTGGACGGACGTATTAAAGATATGAAATCAGTAGCAATGCTGGGACTCGTAGGAGCTAACTCTTAAATGACTTACTATAACAAAGATATCAAATTGCTGGCACTCGATATTGACGGAACACTTATCGATAAAGACTATATCATCAAGCAACCTGTAAAAGACATCGTCAAAAGAGTACAGCAAGAAACAGATATTAAAGTAGTACTGGCAAGTGGCCGCATGTCATACTCCACCAAAATTGTTGCTGACGAGCTTAACATAACTTTACCGGCTGTTGTCTACCAGGGAGCAATGATAAAAGATCTATACAAAGATGAAATACTATTTCACAAAACAATTGATCCTGAAAATTCACTCAAAATCATTAAGGATATTGAAGAAGAAGATATTCATGTTAATGTATATATACAAGACCAGCTATATATGACTAAAATAAGCGAGGCAGCAAAAGTATATAGCTCTTATCGCAATGTTGAACCTGTCATAATACCTGATTTCAGTATTGTAAAAAATAACCCTCCAACCAAAATTCTAGGTCTGGACAGAGATACCAGGAAGGTTGAAGCCTTAAAAGAAAGACTACAAAAAAAATATATATCTATTCTGGGCATATTCGCTTCCAACCCGGTTTTTATAGAGGTCATTAGACCAGACCTTAATAAAGGAAAAACTCTCTTTAAGATGGCTGAAGACTTCTGGAACATACCGCAGGAAAACATTATGGCTATAGGTGACGGTGAAAATGATTATGAGATGGTTAAAGGCGCAGGTACAGGTATTGCTATGGGTAACGCTACCGATAAAGTAAAAGAAGTCGCCTGCTATGTATCCTCACCAGTAAGTGAATTTGGGGCTATTTGTGCCATTGAAAAGTTTATCTTTGGAGGTAAATAAAATTCATGGAATACAGAACAGGCCTTGGATATGACCTGCACAGACTTAAAGAAGGCCGCAAACTAACACTCGGCGGAATTGATATACCCTTTGATAAAGGACTTGACGGACATTCAGATGCAGATGTGCTAATCCATGCTCTTATAGACGCTATGCTTGGAAGTATTGCTGCTGGAGATATAGGACAGCATTTCCCACCGGATGACCCGCAGTTTAAAAATATTTCCAGTACAAAACTCTTAACAAAAGTAAAGTCTGTTTTAGCAGAACACCACTACCGTATCGTAAATGTTGATTCAGTAATAATAGCTGAACAGCCAAAATTACGTCCATATATAACGCAGATGCAACAAAACCTTGCCAGAATTCTTGATGTAAAACCAGAACAGATTTCTATAAAGGCTACTACCACCGAAGGGCTGGATAGCACCGGTCAGGGAAAGGCTATTGCAGCTCAGGCCATTGTGCTGGTTAAGAAATTGTAAAGAAAATTTACAATTTGTCGGTTCTTTTTTCTGCTTGAGGTGTTTTATCAGGGATATACAGTTATACAGCCAGAATGAGAGGCATCAATGTTGCGAATAGGAGGCTTCAGAGCCTTTATGCCAGGAAGAGTAACTTTTGCAGGTAACTCAAATCACAAAAGTAGCCCTGCAAATACTACACAGCAATCATATTATTCTTATAAATATGGCAAACCAGCAGAAACATCATTTTATGGTCTGCACTATGCCCATTCATTCGGCTTTTTATGCCGTAAAAAAGATGATGAATGGTACCGCAGAACCTACCAGGGGTAAGTATTAAGAAATCAAAAAAACAACAAAAACCAGTGTTAGTTTCCGGCGCAGCTTTTTTGTCTATTAGGCAAATGTTTAAATTCGATTTTTGCAGTATACAAAACTACTAACAATCGTGTCCGCAACCTTTACAGGAACATTGCTCCTGGCCCTGCTCCTGAATATAGTTAATTTGTAGATCTGCAATAGCATTTGTCAGCGCATGTTCTTCTTCAGGTGCCAGGTTGCCTTTTGTTTTCTCTTTCAACATAAGCAAAATATCAATAGAATACTTCGCCTGTTCAAGGTTTTTTTCGATTTTGTTGGTTACAGGGTTCGGTATCTTACCTAGGCCAATCATTCCAGAAGTTGCAAAACTCGCAAGCAATGTCATAAACTCTATACTCTCGACATTTATGTTCAGGTCTTCGCTCATATCAATCTCCATTAAGTCTTTTTACACTTTCTATTTTATACACACGAACAATAATGATAGATTTTTGGGTTTCGATTTTCAAGTTATGTAGTCTTTATTATATAATTTTAGCTAAAGCACTGCACAAATTATACTGAAAAGGACATTATGTTAAAAAACTCAAAGATTTTTGTGATGCTGATTGCTGTAATTGTACTTTTAGTCGGTTCTTTGCCGGTGATTGCCAGCACAGGCATAGCAGCTAAGATCTTTAAAAAGAATCAGAATGCCATAATTTTTATCAAGAAAGCAAAAAATAAGGCAATTATCACAGGTACTGGTTTTGTAGTGGATAATTCAGGAAAAATTATCACAAATAACCACGTAATACCTGAAAATGATACTATAATAAGTTCGCTCTCAGGTAAAAACTATGAAATAGACAGAATATTACTCAGGGATATAGAAAGAGACCTGGTTGTAATTAAACTTAAATCTGCTGAAGGGCTTGAACCAGCTATTATAAGTGATACTAGAAGGGTAAAATCCGGTTCTGTACTCTATTCTCCTGGTAGCATTGTTGAGAAAAAAATCAAAATGACTAAAAATATAGTCAGCAGGGTTATAGATATACCCGCTAATAAACAGCAAATTATTATTATGGAAAACTTAAATAGCCTGCCTGCAGGGCTTGAGGGTGGGCCTGTTTTTAATAAAAATGGAGAGGTTGTTGCTATTCTTGCTATTGTAAATAGCCGAAAGTCAATAAATGGTATTTATGCTGTCAGTACAGCCGACCTGAAAACTCTAATTGAAGAATCAGAAAGCCATAAAGCTATTCCGGAAGAAAAAGAAGAACCGGTAAAAGCTGATACACCAGAAGCTCCTCAGGAAAAAGAAAAAGAGGAACCAAAAGCTAAAAAAACAGAAGAAATAGACAAAAAAGCTGATTCTGAAGGAGAAAAACCCTCTAAAGAGATACCTCTTGAGGTTAAATATGCTCAACCAGAAAAAGAAAAAACGGTAAAAGCTGGCACTCCAGAAGCTCCTCAGGAAAAAGAAAAAGAGGAACCAGAAGCTAAAAAAGCAGAAGAAATAGATAAAAAGGCTAACCCTGAAGAGGAAAAACCCTCTAAAGAGATACCTCTTGAGGTTAAATATGCTCAACCAGAAAAAGAAAAAACGGTAAAAGCTGGCACTCCAGAAGCTCCTCAGGAAAAAGAAAAAGAGGAACCAGAAGCTAAAAAAGCAGATCAAGAAGAAATAGAATACGTTATATCAAACAATAAAATTTACCCGATAGGGGTCAAGCCTATTTCAGAAGAACCAGTGCAGAGTAAAAAGGTATCAATACCCGCTGATAAAGAGGCACAAAAAGAGCCAGTGCAGGGTAAAAAGGTATCAATACCCGCTGATAAAGAAACACAAAAAGAACCGGTGCAGGGTAAAAAGGTATCAAAACCCGCTGATAAAGAGGCACAAAAAGAGCCGGTCAGAAAAGAAACTCCTCAGGATAAAAAAAGACACGTAGTTGTCAAAAAGCCTTCTTCAAGTGATATACCTGTTGAAAAAGAACCTGAAAAAAAGCCCGAATTTAAGATTATCAGCTATTCTGATCATACACTACCGGAGAAAGAAGCAGTTACAAGAAAAGATACTCCTTCTCCTTCATCTGGAAAGCATATGAACCCTATAGTCAATGAAATTGCCTATGTATCACCCGATGCAGGCATAGACCCGACACCAGAGAAGCCTGAAACAAAGAAAAAAAGAAATCACGGTAAACGCAGCTTCTTTAAGGACAGAACCAAAGAAGCACCACTGAAGAAAGTTATCAAGAAAGAGATTCCTGAAACTCTTCCTAAAATAAACTTTTCAGGTTACTGGTTTGATACCAGTACAGGGCTTGATATCTACATCGAGTCATCAGGAGAAACTATTTTTATTAAACAGGCTGATTCAAAGCTTTTTAGTTCTAAAAATAGAGAACTGGCAGGTAAATTTATATACAGCAATTCGAAATATACAGGAACCCTGCAAAGTACAATGATTTGTAATCCACGTCTAGAAGATGGAACAACAGCAAAAGATGTACCATGCACGCTAAAAGAACCGGCTGAAATTGTTTTCTGGAACAAATACAAGATAGAACTTAAAGTTAGAACAGTTCAGGAATACAGTTGCAAACAATGCATTATACCTTCTGATGTTTCCTGGAGGAAAAGAACCTGGCTTCGTAAGGCCAGATAGTTAAAGGCTTTAAAATATGATTTTAGCTTAGAGGTATTATTTTCCGTCTCTCAATAGACGCTGATATTCCGGATCATTTTGAATTTTATCTGCCCCAATGACAACACTTAAAAGCGGATCAGGGGCGAGCCTAACAGGTATCTTAAGCTCTGCCTGAAGAAACTCAGGCATTCCATCCAGCAATGCGCTTCCACCTGTTAATACAATACCTGCATCAACTATATCACATACCAGTTCAGGCGGTGCCAGCTCAAGGGTATGTTTAATTTCACGTGCTATATAGCGTACCGGAGGCTGAAGGGCTTCTCTAATATTAGAACGATTCAGAGTGATTTTGTTTGGCATTTTTTCCAGAACGTTAAGACCTCTTATTTCTATATCTTCAGATTCTTCTACTTTAAAAACACTTCCATATTTTATTTTTAAGCTTTCTGCTGTCCGTTCTCCAATGTAGATATGAAGGTTAGAGCGTATATAATTTTGAATAGCTTTGTTGAAGTCGTCTCCTGCGATCCTGATATTGTTATTTATTACAATATCGCCGCAGCTTATAATAGCTATATCAGTAGAGCCTCCACCAATATCAACCAGCATGGCCCCTGTTGGTTTGTTTATATTAATTCCGGCACCGACAGCAGCTGCTATAGGCTTATCAACCAGCCATGTTTTGCGGGACCCTGCCATTTTAAGCGCATCATAAGCAGCTTTTCTTTCGACCCCTGTTGCATTTCCGGGTATACTCATAACAACTTTTGGTGCAAATTTAATAATTCTGTGTCCAAGAACTGCATCCATAAAGTTTTTCAGCAGGGCAACAGCCAGATCCAGTTCAGCAATAACCCCGTATCTAAGAGGGCTGGTAGTCAGTATGTCATCTTTAGCCTTGCCTATCATAGATTTAGCAGCATGGCCGGCCTCCAGAACCTGTGGCGGAGACATTTTTTTATCCACTGCAACTATAGAGGGTTCTTTTAATACCACTCCTTTATCGTTGTAGCAAATACGAGTGTTTGAGCTCCCCAGATCAATTGCTATATTTGAATTAAAGCTGTCAAAAAACTTTCCCACTTCTCTATTACCCTATTGTAAACCGGTTAACGAAATAGTATCAATTTGAATATCAAGGGTATTATACATAGATTTTCACATAATGATGAATTTGTAACATCTATGCAACAAAAGCCATATGCATTGTTTTGCAGTGCTTTTAGTAGGTTAGTTCTGCCTGTTTGTCAGCAGCACAGGGGGTTTGCTTCACTTGCTAAATTCTTAAGATAAAAAGTTTAAATATTAATTATATTTTTTAATGATTAAATATTTAAACTGATCAGTGCATAACTTAAAAATTTTTCGATTTTCAAAACCCAGATCCCGCCCACCCTTAAGGAAAGCATGGGGTCTCACTCCCAGGCTTAGCCTGCTCGTTCAACCCAAATCTTCACTTTTAAAATTTTTGAAAATCGAAAACAAAAAATCTATTGTTATAGTTGTGGATTAGTCTTATAAAGAATATGTAACAACTATATCGTTTTTTATAAAGTCATTACAGGATAAAAGCCACCAATGAAGTCAAAAAACCAGCTTAAACACGGCATTCAGCAAACGTAATACTTTGTAAATTGTTTATAAATACATTGTGTAATTTTTATTATGTTTGTCTTATTATTACATATATAAAATCTGTACAGGTTTTAAATATAGACTCAGAAAAAGTTTATAAATAGGGAAGAAGAGAGAGTAATACCCGGTAAATAATTATACAGGTATTATTAAGCAATCATCAGGGGGTATAGCCATGGGGGCCATTCAAAATATTCAAACACAACTTTATCTTAGAAATAACACCGGTATTAAACCTGCCAGTCAATCATTAAAGCAGCATGACAGGTCAGTTAAATCTGTAAAGTCTTCTCAAAGTATGAGTCTTTTAGATATACCGGCAACTGCTTTTGCAGGACAAATTAAATTTACATCAAGTAAACCTGTTACCCCTGATACCATTGACCCAAAACAAATTAAAAGAGCCGTTCTGGTTAATGATCAGGATTTTGATACAATAAAAGGCACCTCTACCCGCTATATTAAGGGTGTCCATCCGGGTGTATCATTAAGGACAGACGACTTCATAGTTACAGATACTAAAAAAGAAGTTGTAATACCAGGTATTAAAGATGATCTAATATTTCCAACTGACTCAATGGAATTCGATCAGGTTAATGCACTGGTTCATGCTACCGAAACAGCAGATATGATAAATAATTTCTGGGGTTTTAATGCTCCATGGGCTTTTGAGGGGCCAGTAAACCTTAATGCACATGCACGCTTCTTTAACTCAGGCAACGGAGAATATGTCGAAACGTGGGATAACGCTTTTTATAACAGGAATGGTAAAGAAATAGCCCTGCTCATAGCTGAAAATAAAAGAGAAAAAGGGGTTATCTATAGTGCCCGATCTTCTGATACAATTGCCCATGAAACCGGTCACGCCAAACTTGATGGCCTTGAGAAATATTTTGCAGATTCCAAATGCTTTGTCACTGTAGGTATACACGAAGCTTTTGCAGACTTTAATGCTATGCTACACGCAATGCAGAGCGATAAAGTCATTGATATCATGCTCCAGGAAACTAAAGGAGACCTGCGTAAAGATAATGTTGTCAGTCGTTTTGATGAACAGTTCGGCCAGAAAGTACTTATCAATGGCCAACCATGCCTGAGATCAGCTATAAACGATTTTAAAATGCCATCTGACCTTGATAAAATAGACTTTATACCGGTGAAAAAAGACCAGCTGGGCATTGAACCGCACATATTTTCTCAACTGTTTACCGGCACTCTTTATGATAGCTTTGTAAAAATATATGAAAGTTTATGTAAACAAAACAATAACGATCAAAAAGCAGCTGTTATCAAAGCTAGAGAAGATGCAGGAAAGACTTTTAACAGGGCTTTTCTCTACCTGCCTTCAGGAGAAGTTAACTTCAAAGACCTTGCTATTGCTATGCTACAGGTAGACAGGCTCGAACATAATAGCCGTAACCAGAATGCTTTTATAGAAAGCTTTAAAGCAAGAAATATTTTAACAAATAAAGACATCAAGAACTATCAATCTCAAATTAAATCACTGCCATCAATCAAACTTGATAAAGAAGAAGAGGCCAGCAAAGCCTGGCAAAAAGCACTTAATGAATACCATAAGGCCATTAATATGCCTGAAGGCAATGATTATAAGGTTTCCCAGGTGCTTAAAACCTCTAGTGGAGAACAGTTTGTAAAATACACACGCAACAAAGTCCTTGCTGTACCGGGAGAAAAAGATGTATATTATAATCTTGCCTCTAATAAAATAGATGTTCAGGAAGGCATTACTCTAAAATTCAATAAAGAAGGTATTCTTGAAAGTGCATTAACAAAGACTATACAACCAGAAGTAGAAAAAGACCTTCTTACAATCTTGAAAAAATATGCAGAATTCAGGTATAAACCCCTTCAGGATAGCTATGACGAAATAGCAAAAGAGTGGGAACGTGAGCAAAAACGCAGAAAAGAAAAAAACAAAAGAAAACAGCAGCCTGTAATAAAACACTACCCTGAAATAAAACAGCAGCCTGAAATAAAACATATTTCTTATTCAACGGTTCATTCTTATGACCGCTGGGATGAAGGTGTTTTAAACAGGCAAAATGAACTGCTATAAAAAATATAGACTTTGATATTTGTCAGCTAGTTTTTATGGGGTAAAATAATACTGGCTGAGTTTCTTTTAAGAAATATTAGCTAAAACTTTAAGGTGTGTAGCTAACCAGTTATTTATGATGCCAGGACCCCATATTTTAATAATAGAAGACGAAATGGACCTGCTGGAAACTTATGAGGAATATGCTTATAAGATTTTTCCTTCTGTTTTGACTGCTCAAAACTGCAAAGAAGCCCGAAAAATCTTGCAGCAACAAAAAATTGACTGCATCCTGGTAGATAACAGGCTACCAGATGGGCAGGGCATACATCTTGTTAAAGAAATAAACTCAAGAGAAGATAATATACCTATTATAATGATCACTGCCTACGCAGATAAAGAACTGGCAGTAGAATCCCTTAATACCGGAGTCTTTTATTTCCTCGAAAAGCCTGTTTCAAAAAAAGAAATTATCGATATACTCAAAAAATGTTACAAATACATCCTCAAAGAATCTGAACATCTTCAGCTAGAAAGTCAGTTTCAGCTTAATGAAAGCACTTTAAATTATTTAAGATCTGAATACAGTATTTCAGAGCGTGAAATAGAAATTATTAGCCTGGCTATTCAGCTACAGAAAAACTCTGTAATTGCTAGAAATCTTTACATCTCGCCCGGAACAGTCAAAAGGCATCTTCATAATATTTTTGAGAAACTGAATGTTTCATCTCGAGAAGAGCTGCAAAAGCTTATACAAAGCCTCAATAACCAGCTAACCCTTTAATCATCAAATTTTTTAAGTATATCAAGAATTGCATCTTTAGAAAATGGCTTATAAACATATCCGTCAACACCATCTCGAAGCGGCCTGCCTGATTCATCAGCAAACTGGTTAATAAAACACCCAGTAATAACTAATATTTTCGTATTATCCAGCAGATTTAACTCTCTTGCCTTTTGAATCATAGTCTCTCCACTCATACGGGGCATTTTGATATCTGACATCAAAAAGCGATAACTTTTATTTTTAAGGTATTCCAAGCCTTCAAAGCCGTCTACTGCTATATCAACTTCAAAGCCCAGCTTTGTAAGGTATCTCTTCATTATATTAAGCATATCTACTTCATCATCAACAACCAGTATTCTGCCTGACATCTTCTCTACAGCTACAGTATCAGGTTTAACAGTTTTGTCAGCAACCATTTCAGAGATTATAGGCAGTGTTAATTTAAAATTTTTTGAGGTTTGCGTTTCGTTAAGAACAACAAGTTTTCCTCCAAGGTCTTTTACAAACTCAGCAGTAACAAATTTATCTTTATCTTGAGATATTTCAACGCAATGATCAGGTGTATCGGCTTCTTTTTGGGGTTCAGTATCGCTTCTATACAGGGCAAAGTCTATCATTGTCTTATTATCCTTTATTTCTGAATGTATTTTAATAGTGCCACCCTCTTCAGGAGTAAAAAAATTACGTGAAGAAGAGAGTATATTCATAAAAACATGTTGCAGCTTTCCATTTTCTCCTTTAAGTATCGCAATTTGTTCCTTATTAGTTACTGAAAGCTCAATGTTTTCTTTCTGGAAGATAGGTTTATATATGTTAATACAGTTATCCAGCAGTTTATTAAGGCTAATAATATCTGTTTGTTCTTGGTTTCTGCGGACATAGGTCTGTAATTCTTTAACAATATCAGTAATTTTTAAGATTGCAGATTTTTGTTTTTTTAATTTCTTTGCAATGTATTTATCGTGAATTCCTTTTTCATAAAGTTGATCTTCAATATCTTCAAGGTTTAAGTGTAACACTGAGATATGATTACTTATATTATGAAGTATTTCAGGCATTATTTGCCCAATATAAGCAAATCTCTCACGAGATTTTAGCAACTCTAACAACTCATTTATTTTGTATTTACTATCTTGTGGCATAAGTTATAAATCCATGTGCAATTAAACTTAGATTTTAATAATAATTGACTGCCTGTATTTCAATCACGGCAGTGCCTGGCAAAAACTGCAATGAAAAACTTTTAAAAATGTACCTACAAGATACATTGTAATCTGGACAAAATGAAATGAAAATATATATTATAAACCAATCGTGAAATTATTCACATAAAAATCCCGGCTAATTTATAATTATATGAATTACAACCTATAGCTACTATCTTGATAGTTTAATGTCAGGAGATGGAGAATAATAAATGAATGCCCCAATTAAAAATGCTTCTATAGCAGAGATATTAAAAAATTATGACAACCCTAGCAGAGATAAACTTATCCCTGTATTGCAGGACGTACAGAATGCTCAGGGATACCTCTCTCAGGAAGCTATGATAGAAATAAGCAATTGTTTAAAACTCCCTGTAAGCAAGGTTTTCGGAGTAGCGAGTTTCTATAATCAGTTTAAATTTCAACCAAGGGGTAAATATGAAATTCAGGTCTGCCGTGGAACCGCTTGCCACGTGCAGGGATCATCCCGTGTGCTTGATGCAATTAAAAAACATCTTAAGATTGAAGCCGGTGAAACAACCCGTGATGGCCTTTTCACACTTGAAGTAGTTGCCTGCATCGGGGCCTGCGGCCTTGCACCTGTCATTAGCATCAATGGTGAGTTTTATGCAAGCCTTACACCTGAAAAAGTCGTTAAAATATTAGATCAGTATATTAATAAGAAAGAATCTAAAGATGATGAATAACCCGAATATAACTATATTTGATTATTTGCCAGAATCACTTATCTCTAAATATCTGGAACTCTTCAATGACGAAAACAAAGAAGAGCTGAAATCTTTTGATAATAAAGATAATCAATTAAAGCTCCTTCGAAGAGAAGATGTTCTGAAACCGGTTATTTTCATTGGAACAGGTACCTGCGGCCTGGGTGCAGGTGCTGCCAGGACACTAAACTCAATTAAAGCACACCTTGAAAGCATTAATATAAATGCTTGTATTACGGAAGTTGGATGTGTGGGCCTCTGTTACAGTGAACCCATAGTAGACATCCAGCTTCCTGGCTTTAGTAGAATATCAATTGGCAATGTTACTGCTGATAATGCTGGAAAAATTCTTGATAAAATATTCAATCAAGAAGTTCCAGAAGATAATGTTCTTTATCAGTACAAAATAGATGGTCTTAAGAGCTGGAATAATGTTCCTTATGCAGAAGAACACGAGTTTCTTTCACGCCAAACCCGATGGGTACTCTCAAATTGCGGTATTATTGACCCTTTGAATATTAAAGAATACATTGCAAAGGGCGGCTATTCAGCCATTGTGAAAACGCTTAAAGATTATACCCAGGAAGATGTCTGCAATATAGTAGAAAAAAGTGGGCTCAGAGGGCGTGGCGGCGGAGGTTTTCCGGCAGGCAAAAAGTGGAAATTTGCTCTCAACCAAAAAGAAGAGCAAAAATTCTTTATCTGTAATGCAGATGAAGGTGACCCGGGGGCATTTATGGATAGAGCCGTTATTGAAGGTGATCCTCACCGCCTTATAGAGGGTTTAATTGTTTCAGCTTTTGCCATAGGAGCAAGTAATGCTTACGTATACATAAGAGCAGAATACCCTCTCGCAATAAGAAACCTTGAAAAGGCTATAAAAGATGCAAAAAAATGGGGGTTTCTTGGTAAAAATATTCTTGGCAGTGATTATAGTCTTGATATAATAATTAAAAAGGGTGCAGGTGCATTTGTCTGTGGAGAAGAAACTGCCCTCATTCATAGCATAGAAGGCAAACGTGGAATGCCACGACCCAGGCCACCTTTCCCGGCTATTAAGGGTCTGTTTGGTAAACCTACAATCATTAACAATGTTGAAACCCTGGCAAATATCCCGGCTATTGTTCTCAAAGGTGCTGAATGGTTCTCTTCTATCGGAACAGAAAACAGCAAGGGCACCAAAGTTTTTGCCCTTTCAGGCAAGGTTAAAAGAACAGGCCTGGTTGAAGTTGAAATGGGTACAAGTATCAGAGATATCGTTTTTACAATTGGTGGAGGCATCTTGAAAGACCAGGCTTATAAAGCTGTCCAAATTGGAGGGCCTTCCGGTGGATGTGTTCCTGAAAACCATCTCGATATAAAAGTTGACTATGAATCACTTAAAACTATCGGAGCTATGATGGGCTCTGGTGGCCTTGTTGTTATGGATGAACATAACTGTATGGTCGATGTAGCAAGATTCTTTATGGATTTTATACAGAGAGAAAGCTGCGGAAAGTGCATACCCTGCCGTGAAGGAACAAAAAGAATGCTTGAAATACTCAATAGCATTACACGGGGACGCCAATCAGAGAATAATACCGATGCACTGGAAAGATTTACAGGTATTGTTCAACTTGAACAGCTCGCCAGCGTTATTCAGGAATCAAGCTTATGCGGACTCGGTCAAACTGCCCCTAATCCTGTTCTTAGCACTATGAGATGGTTTAAAGAAGAATATGACTCACATATTTACGAAAGAACATGCCCGGCAGGTGTCTGTCAGGAACTCATAACATACCAGATAAACCCTGAAGCCTGTAAAGGCTGCACACTCTGTGCAAAAAAATGCCCTAACGATGCTATAGTCGGGAAATTAAAAGAAGCTCACTATATTCTTGAAGACAAATGCATTAAATGTGGCGTTTGTGCTGAAGTTTGTAAATTCAATGCTGTTATCAGAAAGTATAGTGAAAACATAATTTAATAACTCTTAAATTAAGTCTTTTATAAATAAGAGCTTGATTTTTCTAAATGTGTTTTAAATGCTCTTACTACAATATACGGAGACTAATTCGTGAAGATTACAATCAATAATAGACACACAGAAGTTAAAGCAGGTGAAACTATCCTTACAGCAATTAAAAGTATTGGTTTAAATGTACCAACATTGTGCCATATAGAAGGATTATTCCCTTCTGGTGCCTGTAGAATGTGCCTGGTAGAAATAGAAGGTTCTAAAAATCTTATTCCAAGCTGTTCTGTTGAAGTTAGTGAAGGAATGAAAATTAAAACCCATTCACCCAGGGTACTAAAAGCCAGAAAAACAATTCTTGAGCTCCTCCTGGCAAATCATCCAGATGATTGTCTTTACTGTGATAATAATAAACACTGTGAATTACAGGATTTAGCCGAAGAACTCGGTATAAGACATCGCAAATATAAAAGCCCAAAAACCAATGTAGTTCTGGATACATCCAGCCCGGCTATAGTAAGAAACCCGGCAAAATGTATATTATGCGGAAGATGTGTTAGAGTTTGTGAAGAAATTCAGGGTGTATCAGCTATCGATTTTGTTGGAAGAGGAAGTAATTCTGAAATAGCACCGGCATTTAAAAACGGATTGAACATTTCTAGCTGTGTTAACTGCGGTCAATGTGTAACTGCATGCCCTACTGGTGCACTGAGTGAACATAACCAGATAAAAGAAGTGCTTAACGCTATAAATAATCCTGATTTATATGTAGTAATTCAGCATGCACCCAGCATATCAGTCACTATTGGAGAATATTTCAATTATGAGCCCGGTCAGGACGTAGCCGGACAGTTAAATGCAGCTCTCAAAAGTGCCGGTTTTAAACGGGTTTTTGATACCTCATTTTCTGCTGACCTTACCATTATGGAAGAAGCATCTGAATTAATACACCGGGTTCAAAATAACGGTGTGCTGCCAATGTTTACCAGTTGCTCGCCAGGCTGGATCAAGTTTGTAGAGCAGTTTTACCCTGAATTTATACCTAATTTATCCAGCTGCAAAAGCCCGCAACAAATGCTTGGTTCTCTGATTAAAAATTATTTTGCATCGATAGAAAATATTGATCCTTCAAAGATTTATAGCGTAAGCATTATGCCGTGTACTGCCAAGAAATTTGAAGCTCAGCGAACTGAAATGACCTCTCAGGGTTATCCTGATATTGATGCAGCATTAACAACAAGAGAACTGGCTCGCTTGCTAAAAATGCTAAACGTTGATTTAAATACCTTTGAACCGGAAGAAGCTGATAGCCCGCTGGGTAAAAGAACATCTGCCGGTAAAATATTTGGTTCTACTGGTGGTGTAATGGAAGCTGCCATCAGAACGGCTCATTACCTCCTGACAAAAGAAGACCTGAAAGACCCTGAAATCAATCAGGTTCGCTATGAAACCGGAATTAGAGAAGCAACCATACGAATTAATGACCTGGATGTAAATGTTGCAGTTGCAAGCGGACTTGGAAATGCCCGAAAAATTCTTGATGATATCAAAAATGGCCGTAAAAAATACCATTTTGTAGAAATTATGACCTGCCCTGGTGGATGTATTGCAGGTGGTGGACAGCCATACGGCATTAATACAGATAAAATTAAAGCACGGATGAATAGTCTCTATGAGATAGACCAGAAAGAGCCTCTGCGCTGTTCACATCATAACCCTGAAGTTCAAAAGCTCTATGAAAACTATCTGGGAAGCCCCCTGGGAGAAAAAAGTCACCGGTTGCTTCATACTAAATATAGTGAGAGATCCAGCAATTATTAAAGGATTTTATGCATAAGAAAGTTAGAAAACCAATAATAACAACCATTCAAGAAAAATGTAAGACCTGTTACACCTGTGTAAGAGAATGCCCTGCTAAAGCTATAAGCATTATCAGCGGACAGGCAGAAGTAATGGAAGATCGTTGTATCCACTGTGGCAACTGCGTAAAGGTTTGTAGCCAGAAAGCCAAAAGAGTTTCTTCAATGCTGGATAACGTTGAGGCATTGTTAAGATCTAAAAACAAGGTAGCAGCTATATTAGCCCCTAGCTTTCCGGCAGAATTTAGATCCTGCAATCATAAACATGTAGTAGGATTGATGAGAAAACTTGGTTTCGATTATGTCAATGAAGTAGGGTTTGGAGCTGACCTTGTAGCAAAAGCTTACAGAAAAATTCTTTTATCAAGCGAGAAAAAATCATATATTGCAACTTCCTGCCCGGCAGTTGTGTCTTATGTAGAAAAGTATTATCCTGACCTGGTCTCTAAACTGGCACCGGTAGTCTCTCCTATGGTTGCTACTGCAAGGGTTTTACATAGTATTCACGGGCCCGAATTAAAAATTGTTTTTGTTGGCCCCTGTATTGCAAAGAAAAGCGAGATGGAACGTAGTGATCTTCTTGGTGAAATCAATGAAGTTATAACTTTCGGAGAGTTACAATTTTATCTTAATTCAAAAAATATTAATGTAGAAGATGTTGAAGAATCAGAATTTGACCCACCTCTGGCAGGTGAAGGGTCTTTGTTTTCCATTAGCGGCGGCTGTATGCAGGCAGCTGATATTCAAGAAGACTTTATAGAAGAAAATGTCATTACTGCTAATGGCAAAACAAACTTTGTAGAAGCTATAAGAGAATTTAATAAAGGCTATCTTAATGCACGAATACTTGAAACACTTTCATGCGAAGGCTGTATTCTCGGTCCGGGAATTAGCAGCAATGGATTATTGTATGAAAGACGCCACCTGGTAAGCAGATACGTAAAAAGAAAAGTACAGACACTTGACAAAACAGAGTGGCAAAGAAATATGCAGCAATTTGAAAATATTGATTTAAGCTGTCAATTTTATCAGGATGACCAGAATGTAACCCTGCCATCTGAAAACCTTATTAAACAGGCTTTAGAACGCCTGGGCAAAGCAGAAACAAAAGATGAGCTTAACTGTGGTGCCTGCGGCTATGAAACCTGCCGTGAGCATGCTATTGCAATATTGACAGGGTTTGCAGAAAACGAAATGTGTTTACCATATACGATTGAAAAACTTAAAAATACCATTTTAGACCTTGAAAAGTCTTATGATGAGCTTAAAAGCATTAGAGAAACTCTTGATCACAGAGAAAAACTGGCAAGCATGGGTCAGCTATCTGCTGGTATTGCCCATGAGCTAAACAATCCACTCGGAGTAATACTTATGTATTCTCATATCATACTTGAAGAAGCTGAAGACAATAAAGAACTCAGAGACGATTTGCAGGTCATAGCAAACCACGCTAATCGCTGTCAGAAAATCGTTTCAGGCCTGTTAAATTTCTCAAGACAAAATAAACTCATTAAAAATGAAATAGACATAGCTGATTTATGTCAGTACTGTATTGATTCGATACACATACCCTCCAGCATTGCGGTTGAACTGATTAGAGAGCCTGATCCTGTTAAAGCAGATATAGATAAAGACCAGATTTCACAGGTAATAATTAACCTGATCAATAATTCCATAGATGCTATGGAAAATACCGGCGGTAAAATTAACATTATAGTTAATAAAGAACCTGACCATGCCTGCTTTATAATTCAGGACACAGGCCCCGGTATACCCAAAAAATATCGCAAGCAAATATTTGACCCGTTTTTTACGACAAAACAAATAGGCAAAGGCACTGGCCTGGGACTTTCAGTCAGTTATGGCATTGTTAAAATGCACAGCGGAGCCATTGAAATAGAATCCAATACCGATGTAAACTCTGGCCCAACCGGAACAGCCGTTAAAGTTTTACTTCCAATTAGTTAGTTATACTTAGATTAAAGGAGAAAACAGATGACCAAAAAGATTTTATTAGTTGATGATGACATTGATTTAGTTGAACAAAATAAGATGATCCTTAAAGAAAAAGGATATGAAGTCCTGACCTCTCACACTGCTAAAGACGCTCTAAAACTTCTGGAAAGCAATAAACCTGATCTCATTATTCTGGACGTTATGATGGAACATAGATCAGCCGGATTTGTCTTTGCCAGAGAACTGGGCAAGAAATATGAAAACATACCGGTTATTTTGCTTTCAGGAGACCAGCAAAAAGCCGACTGGCTGGGCGAAGACGATAATACATGGGGCCAGATTGTTAAGTTCCTCGAAAAGCCAATTAAGCCTGATGAATTAGAAAACGTTATACAAAAGGTACTTAAAAATGCATAAAAACAAAACAATTCTTATTGTTGATGACGATATCGACTATCTGATACAGCAAAAAGCAATTCTGGAATCTAAAGGTTTCAATGTAATAACAGCCCAGGGTGTCAACAGGGCAAGGGAAGTCTTGAAAAAAGATTGTTTTGACCTTGCCGTTGTTGACCTCATGATGGAAAATATGGATAGCGGATTTGTTTTAAGCTATGAATTAAAAAAAATAGCCCCGACAAAGCCGGTTATTATGGTTACTGCTGTCACCAGCCAGACAGGGTTTGAATTTGATTCTGTTACAGAAAGCGAAAAAAAATGGATCAAAGCAGATGCCATATTTACAAAACCTATCAGGGCTGAACAGCTTATAAAAGAGATTAACAGGTTGTTGATAACTAATGTATAAACTAGAAAAATGTAATGTTCTTGTCGTCGATGACGAACCTGGAATGACTCTGGGAGTTCAAAAAGTCCTTAGAAACTTTTCAGTTGCCATCGACGACAATAAAACTAATGTCAACTATGAGGTTGACGCTGTTTTAAATGAAAAAGACTTTTATAAAGCCTTAAATGAAAAGAATTATGACCTAATTCTGCTGGATTACAAATTGCCCAATATAACCGGCCTGGAACTACTTGAATATATCATTAATAACAAGAAAAACACTCTTGTTATTATGATAACAGCCTATGCAACTTTTGAAACAGCTGTTCAATCTACAAAAATGGGCGCCTATGACTTTCTTGCTAAACCTTTTAGCCCTGAAGAACTCAGAAACTCAGTAAAGAAAGCAACTACTCATCTGGTACTCGCAAGGCAGGCCCGTGAATATGAAGATGAAAAGCGAAAGATCAGATTTCAGTTCATATCAGTACTATCGCATGAGCTTAAAGCCCCTTTAAATGCCATTGAAGGCTATATAAATATTCTAAACAAAAGATATAACAATATTTCAGAAGAAGATTATAACAACATGCTCAATAGAACACAGATTCGAATCGAGGGTATGAGAAAGTTAATCTTTGACCTGCTTGATCTAACACGTATAGAATCAGGTGAAAAGAAGAGGAATCTGGAATCTATAGACCTGATTGAGGTAGTTAAATCATCCATAGAACTTTTTTCGCCAGATGCACTTCAGAGAAACATTGATGTCGATCTTTTAAATGATAATCCAATAATTATAACCGGTGATAAATCAGAATTGGAAATCATTTTCAATAACCTGATAAGTAACGCTATCAAATATAACGTCGATTCAGGAAAAGTGAGAGTTAAGATTAAAGAATATGAAGAAAAAATAAATATCCTTGTTGCAGATTCAGGTATAGGCATATCTAAAGAAGATCAGCACCGTCTATTTCAAGAATTTGTCAGGATAAAAAATGAAAAGACATATCATATACTTGGCAGCGGCCTGGGTTTATCTACACTCAAAAAGATTGTTAGCCTTTATAACGGCAAAGTTAGACTTCGCAGCCGCTATGAAAGAGGGTCTACATTTTTAATCAGCATAAAGAAAAGTCTGTCATTATGATAATATGAAACCTCTTATTAATTAAGTAATGATACTAATTTCTAGAATCTAAGAACATTTAAGATCCCTGTTAAAAGTTAAGTTTGATGAATGAAGACATACCTTAAAATCAGTTTTTTTTAAACCAATAATATAAACATACAGGTTATTTAAACACGACACATGTAGCACAAACTGGTTTGCCCTTATAATATTCTACTGTGATAGAACTTATGGCTTTCCAATTTACTATTTTTTGCAGGTATAGCAAACGTATTTGAAACACGATTAAAAAAATCAAGCTCATATTATATATAAGACTTAACTTAAGAGGTATTAAATTATGCATTCACTATAGTTTGAGATTCCGGTCAGATAAAAATGTAAAGAAAGGTTACATATAAATTCAATACGCAACAATTTGTTGACTACGACTTGATTTGTCACTCTTGATTATGTTTTCACCTCTTCAAATTCAAAAACTCAGAAACAACTGTTTTTTTAACCTTATAACTGTTAAAAACCCAGGCTTCAGATAATTTAATAGTGGTCGATAAAAAATGCAGGCCAGAAAGCAATTATTCAACCATATGTGGCAGGTTTTAGCTTTCCGGTATGATTTGCGAAAAAGCATTATCGGAGGATACAGGTTTATGTTATTTGATAACAACCGAAAACTAGATCCAGAACTTAAAAGAGATCTTTCTACTATTATTAATAGTGTTGAAGAGTTTGCATACGAAAAAGACTCGATATTAACGAGCCTTCTCCGTCAAAAGAGATTGCCTGAGCTTTACGAAAACTTGAACAATTAAGTCTGCACGCTTGTTAGAATGGTAAAACGCTAACCATACTTAAATTCTTATTTTAGCCAACACCCTGATTCGAGCACTCAATTATGTTAGTCGAGCAGAGTTTCCAGAATACTAGCATGTCTGTTAGCTAAGGCATTGTTTCTAATTTTTGTGCGATTAATGTAAGATCTTAAAGCTTCTCTAATGAGTTCGCTTCTTGAGCGCTGTTCAGTTTCAGCAACCTCATCGATCTTGCTTAAGAACTCTTCAGGCATTGAAATTAATACTCTGGCCATACTTAACTTACTCCTCCAATCTATAGCTTCCCAATTTATTACATCGCATAAATACTCCTTATATATAAAAAAACAAAAACCTGTTTCGGATTGCCCAAAATGGATTTTTTATTACCATATTGTTACATTCTTCTGGAAGCCCAAACAGTTGTAATATTTTTGTTTCAGACATTACTCAAAACCTTAACTTTAATAAAGTATAAAGGCCAAAATACTATTTATATACGATGTATGAGGTCAGCAAAAAACTTTAATCACACGTATGTGAACTAATTGCAGGGTTCTTCTGGTTCTATGCTATGCAGCTTATGCAGGGGATATTCACAATAGAGACCTCTTCAGTTTCATTTTGATTATAACGCTAAAATATTTTTATATCATTTTTAATTGTTCTTTATTTATGATTTTTAACACAACTACCCCAAAAAATAATAAAAAAAGGCCGGCAAAGTTGCCAGCTTTAAGTTTATTACACAACCTCTCCCTAACCTGTAGTTAAGTTAAGACCATTTTGCCGAATGCAGAATTTTCTAACTTAGTTAGTCAAGTAAAGCTTCTAAAACGCTTGCGTTATGATTTGCTAAAGCGTTGTCTCTAATTCTGTTGCGGTGAATATAAGACCTTAAAGCTTCTCTTATGAGCTCACTTCTTGATCTCTGTTCTGAATCTGCCACTTCATCAATCTTGTTTAAGAAATCATCGGGCATTGAAATAAGTACTCTAGCCATAACATTCCTCCGTATATTAAATACTGGTATCAACCTGATTTATTTTTCCTATATATATAAAAACAATCTGTTGGGTAGAATTGCCTGAGGCCCTATACTTTGTAACAATTCTTTATATACACGTTATATCTAGATTATATATCACTGGTATAAGATATCGTCAACAAGGGCTTTTTGAGGCTTTAAAACTTGAGATTTTATAAAAGAATAATTATGAAAAATATAGTATTTTCAGATATAAAAATCAAATATTTTTTAACAGCTCCTAAGTCTTTTATATCAATTGTTTTGCAGATTAGCAACAGTAATAATTACTGCTGAAAAGCTCTTGTATTTGCATAGTATACAAAAAGTAGAGTATATCCTGAAAAAAAAAGAGTTGTTCATCAAAAAGGATATAATTATAAGGAATGATTACTATTTAAAAACTCCAGCTAACAAATTAAAACCTGCATCAGGCAAGTATAGTCGGGTATGAATTACCTTTAAATATATGTTCTACAATTTTTTTAGATTCCTGCTTCAGGCTGAATGGTTCTTTTGACTCTTCAGGCTTAACTACACGGGTTACAAAATAGTCTGAAAGCTTGAATGCCATACTGCCAAGGGCAGCCCCGAGACATATTTTAGAGTATTTTAAAACGTTATAGAACTTATAATGCCTTATACTATCTCCAATTCTGGAACTAAAAAGCAATCTAGCCCCCTCACCAAGGAACATACCCTCAACAAAACCTTTAGTTATTCTCTCAAAGCTTACTTTATCATCTTTTTCAGGTTTAATAATGCCTCTCAAAAAGGCATAGGTGCTACCAATAGAGCCATTAATAGCCAATCTTTTAAGGGTTTTTGAATGACTGAGAATACTATAAGAATTAATAAGCCTGGTAGAACCTGAAATAATGTTTGAAAAACCGCTAACCATAGTCGATGTTATTAATACATCTTTTAAATCACTTATCAGGTTATCTTTTTTAATACCACCATTAATAAACGTCTGAAGGGCCAGGCTCAAAGAAGTACCGGCAGCAAGCCCCACAGCAACAGGAACAGCGAAAGTGGCTAATTTAGGGCCCAGCAGTTTTTTAATTTGTGGAAATTTTTTCAGTATCCTAGGAGCAAAAGCACCCGGCGCAATAAGAGAAGTTATCACAAGGGCAGACTTGGTCATAAATTTTTTAAGGTGATTTTCTTCTTTCTTAGAACTGGTAAATGTCGGGGCATTAATTGTTTTCTGCCATTCCTCAAGCTCTCTGGCTGTTATTGAAGGCAGTTTTATTGTGCTATTGTGAGGTATACTAACCCCTGAAAGGTTTAAGCCTGAACCGATACTGACCAAATATGAACCCCTTTTTTTATCCCCTTTTAATATGTATATAGTTGATAAATATTATTTCATGTTAGTTTGTAAACAAAATTTAAGGAATGCCCTTTTGTAAAGGCTATTTGATAGCGATACAACCCAGTAAGATAGAGACTACCCGTGTTGTGCGGGTAGTTTCTATAATAAAGATTTTTTCTGTTATTAATATTCTAGGTGCCTATCTGCCATGAATTAAGGTATTCAAGCATTTGTGGCGTCAGGCTATCAATTTGAATATTCATAGCCTTTAACTTCAGCTCTGCTATTTCAATATCAAACTCAGGCGGCAGCTTATGAACAGTATGCTCAAGCTTGCCCCTGTTTTTCACAAGATATTCACAGGCCATCGCCTGATTGGCAAAGCTCATATCCATAACACAAGATGGATGACCTTCAGCAGCAGCCAGATTAATCAAACGACCTTCACCGAGAACATAAACCTTTCTTCCATCTTTTAAGATATGGCGATCAAGAAATGGTCTGATTCTTGTTGTATCTTTAGTGAGGGTTTTTAGCCCATCAAGATTAATCTCTATATCAAAGTGCCCGGAATTACACACTATAGCATTATCTTTCATTACTTCAAAGTGGTGTGTATCTATTACATGCCTGTTACCGGTAACAGTAATAAATATATCACCAGTTTTAGCAGCTTCCATCATAGGCATAACCCTGAAGCCATCAAGCACAGCTTCAATAGCTTTTACCGGGTTTATTTCTGTTACAACTACATTGGCTCCCATACCTCTTGCTCTCATAGCACAGCCTCTGCCGCACCAGCCATAACCAACGACTACAAGTGTTTTGCCAGCCAGAAGCATGTTTGTAGCTCTGATGATACCATCAAGGGTTGATTGTCCTGTGCCATATCTGTTATCGAAAAGGTGTTTGGTCAGGGCATCATTAACAGCAATAGACGGAAACTTAAGCTGATTGTCTTTTTTCATTGCCATCAGGCGCACAATGCCTGTGGTAGTTTCTTCTGTTGTGCCAATAATACCCGGTATGAGTTCCTGTCTTTCTTTTAACATAGTTGCTACGACATCTGAGCCGTCATCAATAATTATATTGGGTTTATGGTCAAGAGCAATACGGACGTGTTTATTATACGTTGCAGTATCTTCTCCTTTCATAGCATAAACAGAAATGCCATAGTCTTTAACCAGACTTGCTGCAACATCATCCTGTGTGCTGAGTGGGTTTGATGCGATTAAAATGCCATCGGCCCCGCCGGCTTTTAATGTAATAGCAAGATTGGCAGTTTCTTTAGTAATGTGACAGCAGGCTGCAATTCTGATATCTTTTAAAGGTTTTTCTTTCTCGAATCTTTCTCTTAAGAGTGCCAGAACAGGCATATCTTCATTGGCCCACTCGATTTGTTTTTTGCCATCGATGGCCAGAGTAAGGTCTTTTACTTCGTGTTTTATTTGAGTCATTGTATCCACTTTCTTTCTCCTGAAATTTATGAATTTATTATACCTGATAGCTTTTAATCGTAACAAAGATATGAGATTATATCCACGTTTAAATTTGATTGTATTGATTATATGTCCTGTTTTGTAAAAAAAAGCAACTATTTCTAGTTGCTCATCTTCTGTAATCTTCTTTTGAAACGTAGTTCCAAAATTCAAAGATTACTCGCACCCACCAAGTAAATACTTATATGTTTTTGAAATCACGTAAATGTTTAAATTTAAGTTCCTTAAACAGTATATGTAAAGAACAGGAAGAATCAAGCTTGATTGGTGATATTTTAACATTTGTTTAACGAAGATATAGTAATTTTGCCGTCTATGCGTCTTATATTCTGGTTTTTACGTAGTTTACAGTTGCATTATTGTACAGTAATATTGATTTGTTCCTTTATAAGCAGGTTTCGTTGACTTTACAGGCTTCAGTCATGTATTTGTATAGTAATTTATTTGTATAGTAATGTATTTATTGGCTACAGAGGTATAAAATTAAACAATGCTAAAATTTTCCAATAAAAAAAAGATTATGACAGGCTTTATACATCTAAATAAAATTTTTTACCTGATACCAGTAACGTTTATTCTATTTGAAACCTTTGATTAATTAATAATACCAACAAAAACAGGGCTTTCTTGAATCTAGTAACTTTTATGTTATTCAGAGCCCCCTTTTCATTAAGAAATGTTTTGATCTAAATTATTTTTATTTTATAATGCTAACTACAATGAGTAATAGTATGCAAGATTTGATTAATACGAAAACTTACAATTAAGGCTTCTATTGCCGGGGCAACAAAAAAAATCGATTAATCTTGAACTGTAAATGATATGAAAGGGTAACTATAATGAAAACGCAACTTGACTGTATGATGAAGCCAAAATCTATTGCTGTTGTGGGTGCTTCAGCAAAAGAAGGTTCTATTGGTTATGATCTAATGTTTAAATTAAAAGATTTCGGCTATAAAGGCCAGATTTACCCTATTAACCCTAAAACACCAGAAATAATGGGTTATAAAGCATACAAGAGTGTTGTTGATATACCAGAAAAGGTTGACCTTGCAGTTGTTGCTGTACCGGGCAAAATTGTTTTTAATGTTGTTGAAGATTGCAATAAAAAAGGGATTAAAGACCTCGTAATAATTTCAGCAGGTTTTAAAGAAACCGGCAAAGAGGGCTCAGAAGTTGAAGCCCAGCTTAAGCAACTGTGTGATAAGTATGGGATGAGAGCTGTAGGGCCAAACTGTATGGGCATCATCAATACAGAAGATGATATTATGATGAATGCAACATTTTCTCCACAGCCTCCTATACCTGGAAATGCTGCCTTTCTTTCACAATCAGGCGCTCTAGGCATCGCAATTTTTTATGCCGCTAAAGATATTAATTTAGGTATGTCACAATTTGTCTCTATCGGCAATAAAATGGATTTATCTGATAATGATTTCATAGAATACTGGGCCAACGACAAAAACACAGATTTAATACTTCTCTATCTTGAGTCTGTTAGTGAGCCTGATCGATTCAGAAGGGTTTGTGAACAAGTAGGAAAGAAAAAACCTATTGTAGTAATTAAATCTGGTAAGTCTGAGGCCGGTGCAGCAGCAGCGTCATCTCATACAGGGTCTCTGGCCGGGGCAGATAAAGCAGCTTCAGCCCTGTTTACCCAGTGCGGTATTATTAGAGAGGCTACAATAGAAGAAATGTTTCACGTAGCACAGGGGTTTGCAAACAGCCCTCTGCCAGAAGGTAAACGTATTGGCATTCTTACTAACGGTGGTGGCGCAGGCATTATGGCTACAGATGCAACAATAGATTGCGGGCTTGAGATAGCAAAGCTCACAGATGATACTAAAAACAAATTGAGAGAGTTTTTACCCGCTGCTGCAAGTGTTAGAAACCCTGTTGATACCATTGCCAGTGTAAATGGCCCTGATTATGAAAAATCTCTTGAAATAATTATTCAAGATCCTAATGTAGATGCTGTTATCGCTATTATAATCCCACTTTATTTGCCAGCTATCGATGTCGCAAAATCTATGATGCGTATGCAGGCTAAATATAATAAACCTGTTCTTGGTGTTATAATGGCCAAAAATGAAGAATACAAAGAAATACACGAAGTCAAAGATCTGAAAGCTATACCTACATATAAATTACCTGAACAGGCTGCTTATGCACTTTCTAAAATGTATGATTACTATAAGTTTAAAAATAGACCTGAAGGTAAGTTTAAGACCTTTGCAGATGTCAATAAAACCGAAGTAGAAAAGATTATTAAATCTGCTCTTTCTGAAAATCGGGATATGCTGACCACATTAGAATCAATGAATGTACTTAAAGCCTATGGTGTAAATACCTGTAAGTATGCAGAAGCCAGCGATGCTGATGATGCAGTTAAGAAAGCAAATGATATTGGCTATCCTGTAGTTATGAAGATACTCTCTAAAACAGTATCACATAAATCTGATGTTGGCGGTGTTATTGTGAATATACAAAATGGTGATCAACTCAAGAAAGAGTATCAAAACCTGATGGTTAAAGCAAGAGAAAACAATGTAGAGCAGTACATTGATGCTGTTATGATACAGGAAATGATTAAAGGCCAAAGAGAAATAGTTCTTGGTAGTGCTAAAGATTCACAATATGGGTCTTTAATGATGTTTGGCCTGGGTGGTATCTTTATTGAAGCTCTGAAAGATGTTGTCTTCAAAGTACATCCATTGTCAGACATAGATGCACAGGAAATGCTTGAAGCGACCAGAACCTATAAGCTGCTCCAGGGCTTCAGGGGTCTGAAAGGTGTTGATATGGAATACCTTAAAGACCAGCTATTGCGCCTGTCTCAACTGTTAAGTGATTTTGGCTATATAGATGAGCTGGATATCAACCCTTATATCGTAACCGACAAAACTGGCGACCCTATGGCTGTTGATGGCCGGATTAAGTTTGGTATCAAGTCAATTAAAGAGCTTGAAGAATTGAAATCATGTGTGGCAGCAAAATAAGGCCACAGCATATATATTGAATACATTATTACGCAAAAAGCCCTCATACTAAGGGGCTTTTTGTCATACTACCTGTGATAGCAGGCAAAAATCTTTTACATTATCTGTAAATCTTTTCTGCATAATTTATGTTTCTATTTAGCATCTAAAATACTGTATTACCTGCAATAATTGTTTTTATTTGCATTAAGTTTTGTTAAGCATATGTACCTTTATACACTATCTGCTTGAATTTTGACTTTATAGATATTCTACATTTATGTTGGGCTTTTTTTTAATATCTCCTGACACAAAATTTTATATGTTTGTTTTCAATTTAATAACAAAAGCTAAAGGGAGGTGGTCTATAAGAAGAAAAACTATCTTTGTGTCCATTTAATTACGGAGGAAATTGTTTTTTAGTTACTTTAGTTACTTAGTTAGAGATAATTTTTAAGGGGTGATTAATTAGAGAACCAAAAGAGGATTAATAATAAGATATTAACTTAGCGCAAAGGCCCGATGTAATAGATCCGGGCCTTTTGCGTTAAGCAGAACATAACGCTTCAAATATACTAAACGACATAAAAAATTAAACAATTCTATAAGTGCCCTATATTTTCTAAAATCTGATTACTTAATGACGTTGATTATAATAATTATAATTGAGATCTCTGAATAATTAAAAGTTCACAGATTCAAGAAATTAGTGTCCTTTTGCTGGAATCAGTAATTTCTTAATTAATCAGAGGTTCCAATTGTATATGATTCGAACAACGGATTACAATAATCAGTCTTTAATTAATAAGAACAATAACTAAGGGCTCTCTAACAAAATTTACAATTTTTTACATCACCCCAAAATGTAGTATATTATAGACTTATAACATATTTTGTATTGCTTTAATATATCTATAATATATACATTTATACATACTTGTATCTACTTCTACGTATATACAATTTTTATACTATCAACATATTTCCCTTGATTGTTTTTATATTATTACAGGGCAAATTGAGCACATTCAAAATAACCGGTTTTTAAAGAAGTAGGGCTAGCATTAAAATATGACACTTAATTTTTACAATATGAATAATAAACAGTTTGAATTCTCTGCTAATAACAGAGAAAATACTTGTTTTTCTGCCCCGAAAAACGAAGAAGAATTAATATTTGCCGAATTTGCCAGAATGAACAAAAAAGAGAATCAAGCCCTCAATAATAATGCTTTAGCCAGCTTTGACGAACTTCTAGCCCAGTTAGACGAAAACAAACCACAGCAAAATGACCAGCTTTCAAACATTGCAGTTGATGAATTCAAAGCCATCATTTCAAACGGTAAATTAACTTCAGGGGAAATCGATGAAGCATATTTGCGTTGTGCCAGACAGATTTCAATTAATGCTCCAGAAGCCTGGGCCTTATTAAACAACGAATATTCAAAATCAATTGCTAACGCCTATACGCCCAATACATCAATGGACGCCCAGTCAAGAAGCGCTATAGAAGGTTTTAAATCTACTATCAATCCTGCTATGACAAGAGATGAGATGCTTGAAACTTTCATCAGGTTCTCAAGAGAAGTATCTATTAAGTTTCCTGATGCCTGGAAAGAACTTGAATCTATCTTATCAAACTCTTTACCTGAAGCTTACAGACCTGATACATCAATGGATTCTCAGTCAAGAAACGCTGTCGCAGACTTTAAAGGTGCTCTTAATGCAGGTATGACAGCAGATGAAATGAATGAAATATTTGTTAGATTCTCAAGACAAATCTCAGTTAAGTATCCTGATGCCTGGAAAGAACTTGAATCTATCTTAAATAATTCTCTGCCGATAGCTTACAGGCCAGACACCACAATGGATGACCAGTCAAGAAATGCTATAACTAACTTTAAATCAACCATAAACACCAACCTGACAAAAGACGAAATGGTTGAACTGTTTGTAAGATTTTCAAGAGAAGTTTCTGTTAAATTCCCTGAAGCCTGGAAAGATCTTGAAGCTATCTTAAATCAGAACATACCGGAAGCCTTTAAACCCAATACGAAATCTGATCCGCTTTCTGAACTGGCTGTTAATAACTTTAAACAATCCATTCAGGAAAACCACACCAAAGATGACCTCGTTGAACTCTTCTTAAGATTCTCCAGAGATATCTCTATTAAGTATCCTGACAAGAAAAACGAACTGTTAGCTATTTTTAATAACGCATTAACAGAAGCTTTCAATCCTGATACAACAATTGATGACCACTCAAAAGAACTCGTAAACAACTTTAAAACTATCATTGCTAACCAGCAAATGGATAACGATAGTTTCAAAGATGTTTTCGCAGAATATTTTAATCAAATAGGCTTAAATTTATCTAAAGCCAAAAGAATGATGGATAACTTGAAAGTTAATAACTTCCGTGAAGCTGAAAAACTGACAGAAAACAGAACCAATACAAAAGAAGAAGCAGGTAAATTAAACCACCTGTTTAACGCACTGGTTCAAGATGTTAATTCTATTGATTATAAAGTTCAAATAGCAAGCAACGAACTTAACGGTATCTTCAATAAAGATGCTCAAAGACAGAAAAATGCTGAAATAGATTTATTAATAGCAGATAAATATCAAAAAGATGAAAGACATTTCAGCTTAATGTCTCAAATAAATGGCAATAACCTTGCATCACAAAATATTCAGGATAACTATATAGCCAGCATCAATGTTGACAGAACAGCCCCCGGCAAAAAAGAAATCTTACAAAGAGATTCTGCTAAATTAACTGATTATGATATGATGCGTGCCTTTAAAAGAGACGATGTTAAAGGCCTGATTAACGAAATACCCAAGCATCAATTGACAGATATACTTTATAACGTTCCTAAATATCAGCTCATTAACGGCTTAACCCTGTTATCACACGAGCAGCAAATCGAAGCCTTAACTGTAAACAGATTTGAAGACGCTCTATTAAGGGATATGCCTAGAAAACAGCTTATCGAGCAATTACCTGATGCCTATGAAATGCTTCCTATCCTTATGATGCTTGGCAAAACAGAAAATGGATTCACTAACGGCGCAGACTTAATCAAAGATACCATCATTAACGGCAAAGACGTAGAAGAAAAACCCAGCAATACAAAACTTCAAGAAGAACTCTTACCATTTATGATGGAACAGCTTTTAAATAAAACACCTCGAATGGCAGAAGTAACACAACCTGCAAGCTTCTCACTGAAAGTAAAACCTGAAGATAAAGAAACCAGAGAAGGCAAGCAAAAAGTTCAGGCTCAAAGTGTTCAAGATCTTATGCCAGAAGAACTGAAAAACCTGACTCAAGAAGCACTGAACCTCTTAGGGGATGAAGAAATGACTGATGCCGCTGCCGCTAAACGTGGTGACTCTGAAAACCTGCTCAACTTCATCGAAGACATTGGCAAAGTAGATTCTGTTGACGCAGGCAAAATGGCTATGGAAAACCTCTATAACTCACAGGCACAGGATCTTAAACAGGATGTGTTAACAAGAATTTCTGATAACGAAATATTAAAAATAAACAAATTCTACGGCAGAGACCCAAAAGAAATGATGAAACAAATGCCACAGTTCGTAGTATCAAGACAATTACACGATTTAAGCAAAGTACAGGTCGTAGAAAGCTATAAAACAGTCGGTAAAGATATGATAATGAACAGATTACAGACTTTACCAAGTCAGGTATTAGCAAAAGCAGCTGTCGATGTCGTTGACCGTGATTCTATCTTGAATCAGCTGGCTAATAAAGAAGGTATCGCAGCATAGAGGTATACTAAAAGGGTTAAAGGTAAACAACACCGGTATTTAAAAGCCGGTTTTTTTTATGCTAAACAACATAAATCATTTAACAATTCTAAAATTTTGAAAATCAAAAACAGAAAAATCTGTCAACCTTATTTTGCATCAGTCTTTATACCTTCTGAAATCTGATTACTAATGACATTTATTATATTTTCAAATTTATCAATTAGTAACATTTATTCAAAGTGATGTTAAGTTTTTCGTTGTTTTTCCGACATTTAGATTAGTATAACCTTACTAGAGGTTTGAGGTGCATTATGATAAGAAGAAAGCCAAGAGGTCAAAACCTTATAGAATTCACGTTAGTTGCCCCTATTCTAATTATGGTTCTGGTTGTAATTTCAGAACTGGGCTATGCATTTGTTGTCAGACACACTATTATTGACAGTATCAAACAAACTGTCCAGAGTGCGCAGTTTAGAGTAGGCAAACACAGCTCAGAAGCAGAAATGTTAGCAGCTATGAAACAGGATATGCAGGGATTTATAAAGACGCACAACCTGCCTGACCCAATATCACTTGAATTTGGCGTTGTAGGTCAAAGCCAGTACGGAACGGTTCTTGTTGTTAGTTATGTCTACAAACCAGGCTTCAGACTTATTGGCATAACTCCTGAACGGATAGCCATTCAAAGCACACAGGTCGTTCAACCAGCATTTATAAAACCTAATAACCCTACCGTACCTTATGTACCGTCATTATAAGATAGGAGATCAGGCATTGATAAAGAATATAAAAAACAAAGGTGTATCACTTGTTCTGGTTGCTCTTGGGCTGGCAACATTACTAGGGTTTGCGGCTCTGGCAATAGACCTTGGCAGCTCTTTTAACATACAAAACCAGCTACAGAAGTCAACAACAACTGCTGCTCTTGCTGGTGCTGCTGCCTATAACTCTCATCTGCTTTCATCTGAAAATATTACTAACATTAAAGCAGCAACAGAAGATACGTTCTCTTTAGCAACCCAGTACGAAAAAGGGCTTGTTAATCCTCAAATAGTTGGTAATATTCAGGTTGATACTGATGTAGGCGCAGTAAGACTTCAGACAAAAGCTGATGCTCCAACATACTTTATTAGAATTATTGGCATCAAAAGCCTTGAAGTTAATGCCCGTGCTGCTGCTATGAGCTATGAAGTACCTTATATTGTAATGAACGATATAACCGTTTCAAACCCAAATAAAAAGAAGGCCTCAATAGCTTTTGCCGAATCTAAAGATAGCAAAATAACTGGCATGCCTGAGGGTACTAATCTTGATGGCGGGAAAAAAGTTCAACTGGTAGGCACATTGCCTGTTATTAATGGCCCTGGGCCTGACATAACAGTTATAGAGATGGGCGATCTTGACGGATACTTTGTTTTTGTAGCAAATGAACCAACCGGCCCCTGGTATAACATAACAGAAACAGGCATAAGTATTGCAGGCGACGGCACGACACCCGGCCCGGGACCAGAAAACATGCCTCCTGAATATGGTTTGCCCGCTGAGATTTATCGTTTCTTTGGCAGTGGAATGTTTGACCTTGAAGGCACAGGTCTTGAAAATGCCCGCTATATTGCAATAGTTGATGATAACGTACCTGATTGTTATGCTGAAGGTGATTATTCAGCTCTGATAAGTGATGCAACACCTGTTTCAATTAATGACCTTGGCCCGGGTGCTGATATTGATGCTATACATATTCATCATCACAGTATGTCAATTTCTTATGATGACCTCAGCAAAGATGATGATGGTGACGGCAAAATAGATGCCTATAACAAGCTTATTGGCAGCTATGATCAGCCCGGCAGAAAAGTTAGAGATGATGACCCTGATGTTGTGGCAATTAAAAATGCTATGCCCTAACTGATACAGTTTTAAATCTGACTGGCTGATTCATTTAAATGACGAATAGCATCATCTTTTGAGCTTTCAATGTTGAGAATTTTATCAACCATTGATATTTCCAGTGCTTCTTGAATGTCTCTATTTATGTTGAAGAGGCACATGCTGGCATTGTTGTTGTTGGAACAGTTGTAAATAGAGAGCAATGTCCCTATGCCAGAGCTTGTAATAAATGTAACATTCGTAAAATCAAGCCCAAGTTTTTTAATACCTTCGTTTTCAATTAATTCAATACATTTAGATTCTATTTCACCTGAATTTTGAAGGTCTACCTGTTTTTCTTTTATTTCAATGATACGAATATCATCATGTTCTATAACTTCAAAAATCTTTTCGCTTTTGCTCCAGGGAGTAGTTTTAAGATATTCTACTGCTTCATCTTCACCCGGAAAAACAGGTAATATTCTATCTATCATTAAAACTTTTATAGAATCAAGCACCTGCGGATTAATATTAAACAGGCAGAGTTCTCCGTCGAGCTTATTCAAATGTTTGCGTATGTTTAAAAGAGTTCCTATGCCTGAACTGGTCAACCAGGAAATATTTTCAAGGTTGAGAGCAATATTTTGAATACTTTCTTCTTTTATGAGATCAGATATTTTCTCACTTAAAAGAGATGTATTTTTGTGGTCTATTTCGTTACCTTCGATGTCAATGATGGTAATATTATTTCTCTGCCTTATTTTTAAATCCATAAATAATAAATCTTTCAATTTCTAAACTAATATCTGGATCATTTAATATTATTTTATCGTAATTATACCTGAAAGATAAACTTCTAATTAATTGTTAACAAAAAAAATTTAAGTTATGCAATTGGAACCTCTGATTAATTTAGAAATTACTGATTCCAGCAAAATGATACCAATCTCTTGAATCTGAGAACTCTTAACTTACTTCAGAGATCTCTCATCCCACATTATTCATCAATTTATAGTCTATTTATTCTAGAGGGTTTAAAAGTCTTAACTTAAGTAGTATTAAATCATGCGTTCACTATATTATGTAATTTAGTATAGAATAAAGAAGAAGAATAAAAAGGTTGATAACAATGAAAAAAAGTCTGAAAATCTGTCAATATTCATTTCCAGTTATTGTAATATTGTTAACAGGAATCATTATGAATAACATTGCTTTTTCTGATCCCAGGCCTCCCAAAGGACTGACATTAGATAGCCGGGTCCCACTTCTTGAAGACAATACAATAGTATACTATTTCTTCAAAGGGATACCCTCTGTCCTCAATAAATATACTGAACTTGAGATTATTGATATTGATTTGAATAACAAAGATTTAACTTTAACACCTCTTCAGGCAGATTCTCCTGATACCGTCAAAACTATAGCAGAAAAACATAATGCTGTTGCTGCTATTAATGGAGGTTTTTTTGATTATATAAATGGAAAAAGTGTATCATATACTGTTATAAATGGCATCACAACCGGAGATCCTTCTAAGAACTCTAACCTGACAGAAAACCCTGATATTAAACCCTATCTGGATAAGATTTACAACCGTGCAGAACTGAGAATACTTAACTGCAAAGGCAAAATAGAATATCAGATAGATGAACATTATGCACCATTAGAAAACTGTACTCTTATCAGTTCACTTCAGGGAGGGCCAGCACTCTTACCTGAAATGGATCTTGAAAAAGAGGCCTTTCTGGCATATAAAAACGGTGCAAAAGTTAGAGAGTCAGCCAATGTAACAAATCCTGATGCCCGCACAGGTATCGGTTTAACGGATGATAACCGTCTTTATTTTGTTATCAACCGTACCGGCTATAAAAATTCAGACTTTTACGGTTTAACAATAGAAGAATTTGCCCGGCTGCTATCATCATTCAAGATCAAAAAAGCTTTAGCTTTTGATGGAGGCAGCTCAACAACCCTGTATTATAAAACTCCAGAAGGTAAAACACATACTACCACAGGAAAAGTAAACCAGAGAAAAAATCAAAAAGAAGCACGTGTAAAATCAATAATGGCCATATTAAACACCCGTAAGTAAAAGGAGCTCTGAAAAATATATGATTAAAAGATTTGCAGTCGTCTTTATGATAATATTACTTGGCAGTTTACCCCTTCAAGCTCAACCACAGGTAAAATTCAACTTTACTAATCGTGATAAAGCTATTGCACACTATAATATAGCCGTTAATTTTGCTAAAAGAGGTATGCTGGAAAAAGCTATACAGGAATTTGAAGTATCAGTCAGGTATAACCCAAACAATGCTGATGCCTATTATAATATGGGTATTGCATATGCAAAGCTTGATAAGCCTGAAGAGGCCATCAGTTGTTATGAGAAGGTTTTAGCTATCAAGCCTGATGACGCACACACTTATTATAACCTGGCCGTGGCTTTTTCTGACCTCAAACGCTATGAAGAAGCAGAAACCAACTATGAAAAAGCTGTTCAATACAAAGAAGATTTTATTGAAGCTTATGCTAACCTTGCTATTATATACCTGCAACAGGAAAAAAAAGATAAATATGCAGCAATACTACCAAAAATAGAAGCACTGGACCCGGGTATAGCCTCTCAGGTAGAAAAAATCAAAAATCGTGACAGCAACTATTAGAAAGAGCTATTTTTTACGGTATTCTTTAACTTTTTCGCTATAGCCAAGTTCAGATATTGAATCAAAGTATTCAGGAGCAATTTCAAGTACTTTAGCAAACATTTCAGTGGCTTTATCTTCTTTGCCCTGCTTATCATATATTTTGCCAGTATGATAATAGCATTGAATATATTCAGGGTCAGATTTTACTGCTTCTAAATAAGCCTGAATGGCTTTATCAAATTCTTCTATTGCCTCATAGCTCATACCCAGATTGAACAAGAGATCAGGATCACCTGCATGGGTAACCAGAGCTTTGTTATAAATCTCTATAGCCTTATCATACATTCTTTTTTTCTTGTATATCATTCCCATGTTAAAGTAAATATTAAGGTCATCTGGGCTTTTCATTAGCGCAGATCTATAATATTCAATGGCAGTGTCATAATCTCTTTTTAACTGGGCATCAAGGGCATATGAATAATAGACATTGTCTTTTATACTCTTTGAGTGGTCCATTGGTCCTCCGGCAAAATGTAAATACTGGGGGTGTTTAAATTCTTTATTTATTATAAACATACAATAAAAATTTACAAGTAGATAAAATAAAAGATCAGTTAATATACTGCTTCATATCCCAGTAAATTGTGTGGACAGGTGCTTTTGCTTGCTGCACTAGCCAAAATATCCTGTTGAATTTTATCTTGATATATTACTTGAACCTCTGACAATTAAGGAATTACGATTCCAGCAAAAAGACACCAATTTAATGAATCTGAGAACTTTTAAGTTTTTCAGAGAACTCTGTTATAGTTATGCATTAGTCTTGAAAGGGTTACACTAATTCTTGAAATATTTATAATTTTAATCTTAAAACAATATAAACTAAAGTAAATTGATTTTGCCTGTCAAAAGTTTAATTTGTTTTCCTTGCAAGTTGTATTACAATGTTTTTGAAACAGGATAATAATAATGGAAAAGAAAGATAAATCTAACGAAAAATTTTCTGGTGGTATGCTCGGGCTTCTGATAGGAGACATTCTGGCCTTTCCGCTTGGCATGCTGGATTATGAAAGACGTAAAGGGTTTTTTCCGGTAAATAGCCTGATAGAACCCCAGGATTTTGAAAAACAGCTCGAAGAAGAAGCTAATTATAACAGTAACCTGAAAAATCGTGTAGAAAACTGGTTTCCGGCCGGGTATTATTCTTTTTACGGTCAGCAGGCACTGCTGATACTTGACTCAATCTTTCAGATGAAAGATATTGATATTGAAGATATCTCTCAAAAGCTTGTTAAATATTCATACCCCCGTGACAGAATTTCTCCGCTGGGTATCTTTAGAGGCTATAACAGACAGTTTTATGATTCTGTTCAGAATATTGCAAACGGCATGCCCTTAAAGCTCTGTGGAGTAACTAACAGTATTGGCGATGCTCCGTTTAAACTTATTCCTATTGGCATGTTTAAAGGATTTGAAACACAACCTATTCGAGACCGCTCGGTAGATATAACACTGCTGACTAATAGAGATATACAGGCTGTAGCTTCTTCCGCTGCTATTGCTATTACAGTAGCTCAGACAGTAAATAAATCGTTCTTTAATGTTGATGAAGAGCTAAAAAGAATCATTGATTTTACCCGCAGTGTTGAAAATTATGCCATGGATCGCTTTGGAGACTTCTTTCAAAACGGAAATCAAAATAGAAATAGAGTCTCAAATTGCTTAAATGAGTTATACCGGCTTAAAAATGAATCCGTAGATGAGGGTATTCGCTATTTTAAGAATCAGGCACACCAGAATAACCAGAAATATAACTCTTCACTGGTTACAACCGGTGCAGCACTTCTTATTTTTATTAAAAATGTTGGAAGTTTTGAACAAGCCATAAAGTGCGCTATTGAACAGGATGTTGATATTCAAATTGTAACACCTATTGTAGGGGCTCTTTCAGGCAGCCTCCATGGTACCAATAAGCTTCCACATCACTGGAAGAACCTGGTTAAATATCGTAAAGAAATTTATCAGAAAATTGATTACATAAAAACTGAAGACACCGAAAAGCCCGGAATAACTAATTACTATATTCGTGAAATTGAACTTTCCAGTGATCAGCAAAAAACAAAAGATAACATTTTAAACAAAATTGATGAAAAATTACCGGTTATAGCGTAAAATTTATAATAGGAGAGAAAAACCATGATTTTAAAAAGTGGTATAATTTTTTAAGAACCCGGGTTAAAACACGATTATTATTGTTAGTTGTAAAATGATCTCCTCTGTCAAACCTTGATTGTGTTAATTACACCAGTTTTAAACAGTTTCTGTGCGTGTAATTCTGATTGCTAAAACATTAACAATAGTAAAGAATTGTTAAATTCTGTGATAAGATTAAGTTTTACCCTAATGTTTGATACTTTCTGCTCGAAAACTTATTTTATGTGAATGATTTTGAATCTAAAAAAAATAGAATAGTGACAATTGCCTATCAAGTTCAGTAGAATAATTCAAATGTTCACGGTGTTACAAGACCTAAAATTTTAAGAGGAATGTATCGAGAAGACAAAACCAAATAATGAAAGTAGTCAAAACCGTTATCTAAGAAGAAACAAACTATTTTTCTCTTCCCCGGGTAACAAAACATTTGGAACAGTACATTATTATCAGGAGTAATTATTAACAAGGGGCCACATATGTATGTAAATAAGTGTTCTAAGTGTGGTAGTGAATTTGAAACAAAGAATCCGAAAAGAGTAATTTGTCCCGACTGTCTTTATCCAGACAGGTCACCAGGAAAAGCACCCTCTACCATACTAAAAAAGACTCCACAACAGGATTATGATCAACAGGACAGCGGCTACCAGAGAAGACAAACTGTTGAAACTGGTGAAGTAGAAGATTTCAGAAGACCACAATCCTCACAAAGATCAGACTACGGCAGACCCCAGGGAGGTCGCCCTTATGGTGGCGGCGGCAGTAGCGGCGGCAGACCCCAGGGAGGTCGCTCCTACGGTGGCGGTGGCCAGCAGGGAGGTCGTTCTTATGGGGGCGGCAGCCAGCAGGGAGGTCGTTCTTATGGGGGCGGTGGCCAGCAGGGAGGTCGATCCTATGGGGGCGGTGGAAGACCTCAGGGAAATAGACCCTATGGCAGCAGCGGTAGCGGTGGCAGACCCCAGGGCGGTCGACCCTACGGCGGCGGTCAGCAGGGCGGTCGTCCTTATGGTGGCGGCGGTGGCAGACCTCAGGGCGGCAGGCCATACGGCGGAAGTAGCCAGCAGGGCGGTCGTTCTTATGGTGGCGGCGGTAGACCTCAGGGCAGCAGGCCCGGTGGAAGGCCCCAGGGTGGCAGGCCTGGAGGAAGACCCGGTTTTAGACCCGGTGGAAGACCTCCTGGTAGAGGCCCAGCAGGAGCAGAAAGAAAACTGCTCGTCAATAAAGAACAAATGATTGAAATTGAAAAACTCTATAAACCTATGCTACCTCTGCCAAACCCGGATGTACACGAAGTCATCGCTAAAGAACTCGATATGGAACCAAGAAAAGTATTCTTCGGCATTAACCTGATACGTCAGAAAATGTTTCTGCCTAAACTGCCCTTCCCAAAAAGAAGACTTGCTGTTACAGTTGAGCAGCTCAACGCTGTGGAAAGCCTCTATGCGCCATTAATGCCTCTTCCTCCTATCGGATGCCACAAATTCATTGCCAAACAACTAAGAATGGATGAATGGCGTGTGCACGTCGCTATAGGTATACTCAGAAAACAGATGGGCCTGCCCAGATGGAACCCCGATAGAGATGATGCACCAGAAGAGTTCAAAAAACAAAGAGAAGAAGAACTTGCAGCAGAAAAAGCTGCTGAAGAATAAAAGAAAAGGGGCTAAAAAAAGCCCCTTTTTAAATTATTGTAAGTTTTTCTGCGCTTCTTCGACCTGTTGAGGCAACTGTATTTGTAGATGTTCTTCAGGAATATGTGTATGACCCAGTACAATGTTTTTTATGCGCCAGCGGGGCAGTTCAACAATGCCTTCAGGTGTATACATATGTATTTTAAACTTCGTAGCCATAAAAACTTTGCCTGCAATAATTTTATTGTGTCCCCATGACAGCTCAATGAAATCTCTATTGTTTAAAACCTGAATGCGGGTAAGCTTGCGAAACCCTTCTTTTGTTCTTATGTTTATCAGGTCGCTTGTTATCCTGATAATTTTTCCCTTTAAAACCGTGCCATTAATCATATTAATAGTATCTGCACTGGCTTTTAGTGTTCCAGTGACAAATATTGTCATTATGAGGGTGGTAAGTATTACTATTCTTTTCATAACTGGATCCATTATAAATAAATACAAATGCATAAAGATGATTTAAGTTTTAAGTTATGCAGTGTCCTTTTTTATCAAGTATGATAGATGAAGAACCTTAAATCATCATATAATTGAATGATATCAATTAAATTATTTGCAGAGAATTTTATAATGCTTAATGGCAAAAATGATTTAATTGTTTTATAATACCAGCAAGAAAACTTTCTTTTGAAATTCTTAAAATTGCCTGCTGGCAAAGAAGTAACTTGTTAATTCCGGGTAAAAGGTTATAAGATGAAACAATACATTAAACATCTGGCAATATCACTCAGCGTTGTTCTATTTTTTATAATCTCATCAGTTGCAATCGCTGAACGATGCATAACCCCCGGAGAAATTATTCAACTTCAGAAAAAAGTTGATAAGTCATATTCACCAAAAGAAACAAAAAAATTCAGTGAAATTATTGCAAAAGCAAGAAAATATGCAGAAAATAATTATGTTGAAAATGCAGCTATTGTGCTTGATGTTGATGAAACACTTCTTGATAACAGAAAATATTATGCACTTTATGACTATTATAATGACAGAGACTGGGATAAATGGATTCAATCAGAAGATGCAATACCCCACGAAGAGACAAAAGACCTTGTTTTATGGGCTAAAGACCTTGGCTATAAAATAATATTGATAACAGGCCGCCTGGAATCTCAAAGAGAAGCAACCGAAAACAATCTTAAAAGGTTTGATATTCCATTTGATCAGCTTCATATGAGGCCAGACAATATGGATATATCTCAAATGTCTGACTATAAACTAAACATACGTAAAAAATTGACCGAAAAAGGCCTCAATATAATTGTTAACATCGGCGACCAGAAATCAGATATTAGAGGTGGTTTTGGCAAAGGTTTTAAACTGCCAAACTCTATCTATTCGATACCCTGATAGCCCTTATGAGCTGGGATGTAAAGGAAAATTAAGCAAATTGAAGGAAATTTACTTGATAATTACTGTCACAGGCCAGTTCTTAGAAAACCTTTAAATGTATATCTTTTCAAACTTGCTACCTTTATAAAACTTGAGTGGTATAAGTTATCAGCTAAAAGCAAGATGAATTCTCAAATGAGAGGCAGATCCTGAAAAGTATATCAAACAAATTTTTAGCCATGCATTTGTTGTGCAAGCTCACCTGTAATACTGCACCCGAAGGGGTTATAGTTGTAAATTTGACAATTAATCAACGTTCTGCAAGAATAAGCCTGAAACCCTTTTATAAAGGTAGTTATAGACATTTTAATTTATATATAAATTACAAATTAAATCTTACACATTATTTGAATAATATAGTCTGTGAAATATGAATACTTATAAAACTGAGTATACCACCACAAAGAAAAGGTTTCTGCTTGTTTTTAACCCCGTAGAGGGTAGAAATAAAGCTCAAAAACGTTTTCAGGGAGTTATAAAAAGGCTCTCAGTCAGAAATTGCTCTTTTGAAGTTGTAAACCCGACTCAACTGGCTGAAAGAACTGACCTTAATACCTTTGATAGCATCGTTGCCATCGGAGGAGATGGTACCGTTTTAAGTGTTCTGGCCATCGTATCAAAGGTAGATGCAAAACTGGGCATTATTCCCTGCGGAACAGCAAACCTCCTTGCAGCAGGGCTTTCTATACCTACAAACCTTGACAAGGCAATAGATATACTTTTTTATGGCAATACTACCAGAATTGACATCGGCAAAGCAGGCGAACAGTATTTTGCCCTGCGTATAGGTGTCGGCTATGATGCAGATATCGTTAATAACGCAAGATCATACCTGAAAGATAAATTTGGATATTTAGCCTATTTTATTGAAGGCTTTAAAAGCAGCTTCAAACTGTCACTCAAAAAAATGAAGGTCACTATAGACGGTGAAACCTTTTATGTTAAAGCAAATTCAGTTATAGTAGCCAATGCAGGTAATATGTTTAGAAACCTGATTACTATTGCCCCTGATTGCTCTACTTCTGATGGCAAGCTTGATGTGTTTATACTCAGTGCAAAAAACTTTGTAGATTTTGTTAAAGTCTTCTGCCAGATTTTAGCAGGTATACACAAAAATAATGGCAGCGTTGTATACGGGCAGGGTAAAAATATACAGATTGAAACATTAGACTCTAACTCTCATATCGATGGAGAACCGTTTAAATACGATAAGCTAGATATAACAGTTATACCCAGAGCTTTAAAAGTTCTCGTGCCACAACCAGCACCTCAACCAGCTTTTGAAAAGGTATTATTGAATCACTAAGCCTATTTTTTGCTCTTAACTTCTAATGCTTAACATCTATGCAATGAATAGAATTATCTGGCTGTCAGAAGAAAATATTTCCACGACATTAAAGGTATAAGCACTTTTAAATTTTTAAACCCTGTTAAGCTTTACATTGAAGACATTATCAGCTATTACACCAAAAATAAATTTTCTATTTAAAAAATAATGTTTGTGAATTATAATGATCGTGCCACACTTTATGAGGATTGTAATATGCTATCAAATCAATATCTTGTTCTTGCAAAAGAAATCAAACAAAATGAGAATGGGGTTTATTCATACATAGATATCTGTGAACATCTTTTAATTAAAGATTTACCTGCTCAGGGTGTTTTTGATATGGCTATCGTATGTGGTCCTGGCTGGGAACCTGGAGATCATCATCTACATATAGCAATCAAAAAAGGTGAACTTGAATCCCAGAAAATAGGTTTTGGCAAAGTTCATATTACAGATGAATTTCATATCTTTACACTAAAAATAAATAAGCTCTCTATAGGACTTAAAGATAACCAGCCTTTCACACTTCAGGTCTATCAACACAAAGGAGACTTTGTTGAAAACGAAAATACCGTTAATATGATAACCGGTGATCTGGTCATAGAAAGAGTTTTTAAAGTCTTTACAATGAGTCCTGTAAGCTAATACAAGTTTAAAGATTGAAATACAAAAATAATTATAGAAAAAATTTAGTTATTCTTTTGCCTTTTTATTCTGCCGTGATTTGTTTATAAAAATTTACAATTTTTTAGTGTTTTTTTGACTCACTCCAGTGACTATGGCCAAGATCAACTGATAATAGTATTTCTGACCAATCTTTTCTAAAAATTATACACCAAACCTGGTTGTTTTATTTTATACTATTAAGGATGTTTCAATAAATTTTAAGGGGGACATCCCTTAAAACAGGAATTATAGCGGCTTTGACCGGCGAAAACCAGCTTATAACAAACATCTTTATTGGATTAGAAACGTCAAATAAAGATTAAATTTATCTATAGATCAAATAATTTACAAATTGTAACCCCGGTTACAGGCAATTCGAAAGTAAATCTTGTTTTTATATATATAGAGAAATAATATACCTTTTTACTATTGGAGGTTCTATGTAACTCTTAAAAAACCAAATAATAGACCGCAAAGCATTCCATATTTTCTCTAGAAGTGTAGTTTTGTGTTTTCCATAGGTGAAGTGTGTAGCGAAAAGTTTTTCAGTTAATAAAATAGGAGAAAAATCATGGGTCTAGCAGCATCACAAGCACGGTTCTTAATGTTAACCGCAAGAAAATCAGATCTCGAAATGCAGGGACAGGCCATTAACCAATACCGGATGGCACTTGCTAACGCTATTGGCAAACTTCTCAACAATCAGGCAGCAATGGATGATCCTGAATCTGCACAAGCTCAAAGCCTGCAAAAGCAAGTTGAATCTCTGCAACAGGTCGACAAACGTCTAGAATTAATGCTGAGACGTGTTGATACACAGCAACAGGCTGTTCAAACCGAAATACAGGCAGTTCAAAAAGTTATTGACAAAAACATCGATATGTCATTTAAAACCTTCGCATAACTTGATGCGAAAAATTAAAGATAATCGTTGTATTGGAGGAAAGTATTTAAATGAGTTTCTATCCAGCTGCAAATGAGAATTACGGATTCATGGAGAACATGGTCGCTAAATATAACATTGTAAAGGCCGTTCTTCAACGCAACAACCCTATTGCAAATATGCTGAAACAGGCACAATATATGCTTGTCGTTCTGTTTACTATCAGACAGAAACTGAACATCGTCAAACAGCGTGTGAACCATATGAAATACAGGCTTCATCAGATGGAGCAGCTCATTCAACAGAATAGCAGCTATAAATATACTAAAGGTTCCACGATTAATCAGATAAGGTAACTTATGTAACTATATATAATCCGTATCAATACTATAATATGAGGTTATTCTGATGGGATTAGCTGCCAGTCAGGCACGGTTGCTGTCACTAACAGCAAGAAAAAGTGATTTAGAGCTGAAAGGTCAGTTCATTAACCAGAATAGAATGATGCTGGCCAACGCTGTAGGCGCATTATTTAGCCAATCAGCATCCCTGGAGCCTGACTCTAAAGAAGCTAAAGCCATTCAGAGTCGTATAGAACGTCTTCAATCAGTTGATAGCATGCTCGAAATGCACCTCCGCCGAGTAGATACACAGCAACAGGCTGTTCAAACTGAAATCTCTGCCGTACAAAAAGTCATTGATAAAAATATCGATATGTCATTTAAGACTTTCGGTAACTAGAAATATAAGGTATAGAGCAAAAACACAACGATTGAAACCTATGGAAAGCTCTATTTTGGGAAAACACACTTAGTTAGGTCATAACCTAACTTTTTTTTATGCTATGGCCGGCATTTGACCACAGCGGGCATTCTTCGGCGCACAATGTACCTGCTAAAACCTCTGTCAACAGATCAACCTGAACAGAACTACACAACATTTTGTTGATCAACTAAATCATGATTACTCTCATATTCTCTGAATAAAAAGCCCTGAGAACAACCTTTTTCGAAATACTTCGAAGCAGGTTCGAAGTCCCCGCCCGGGTATTCTCAGGTGGCAATCGCCAAAGTGATTTGTTTATTTAATGTAACAGTTTATTAATATTTTCGGCGCCGGGTGTCACAAAATCAAAATTGGTTGTTTTTAAATAAATAACACACAAAAAATCTCACTCTACACACTAAAAACACTACAACACTTAAATTTTTACACACTACTACAACAAACTACACTTACACAGTTAAAATTGGAGGCTTTGGTAATGGGTTTAGCAGCATCTCAAGCAAGACTGTTAGCTTTAACAGCAAGAAAATCAAACCTTGAATTGAAAGGTCAATTCATTAACCAGTCACGTATGCAGTTGGCTAGTTTAACCGGCCAATTATTTAGTGCATCATCCAGCTTAGAGCCTGACTCAAAGACATCAAAATTATTGCAGGCTCGTATTCAGAGATTACAACAAGTAGATAAGATTTTAGAAATGCAGTTGAGAACAGTTGATACGCAGCAGCAAGCTGTACAAACTGAAATCGCAGCAGTTCAAAAAGTTATCGACAAGAATATCGATATGTCCTTCAAGACATTCGGCTAGAAACTAGCTTAGAAAGTTTCTATAATAGAATAATTTCTGTCACTGACAGTATAGCTGACGCTATAATTAGCCTGCCTGACTTATCTTATTCATATGTATAAATCTCTATAGTTGAGGTTATACTGTCCTGGTGAAACAAAAAGTGCTAATAGAGCTGCATTAGCGGCATACATTGAACTGCATCAGTACATTGTAAGCAAAGAACAGGAAACATTATGCATCAATATGAGTATTTAGAAAAAAGTTTCAAACATTAAAACCTCCAAGTGTAACCTTGTTAATAAAAGTAGTGTAGTTTTTTACCACCTGAAAGGGTGGTTTTTTTTATTATTGTTAAAGAACGTAAGTCGAAAAGCTATATTGTTAAAATCCTGTTGTGGTATACTAAAACACAATTAGATAAATTGGTTAAAAAATCGACTTACAAAAGAAGAGGGTTTATAAATGGCAGTTCAAGCAACCTTAGAGCAACTGAGCGAAGTAGATACAAACTTTCTATTAACAGAAGAACAGGTATCCATAAAGCAATATGTGAGAGAATTTGCTGAAAAGGTTATAGTGCCCCGTGCAGCAGAGATAGATGAAGAAGCAAAATTCCCTTTTGATATCTATAAAGAGATGGTAGAAAGTGGTCTTATAGCCCTTCCGTATCCAGAAGAGTATGGTGGTGGTGGAGTAGACCCTGTTACAGAATGTATATTAGTTGAAGAACTTGCCCGAGCCGATTTATCTTGTTGTCTGGCCTGTAATGTTAATACCCTCGGTGCTTCACCCATACTGCTTGGCGGGTCAGAAGAACAGAAGAAAAAATATATTACACAGATTACTTCAGGCGAAAAGCTCTGTGCTTTTGGTTTAACAGAACCTGGCGCAGGCAGTGATTTTATGGGTATTAAAACAAAGGCTGTCAAACAGGGAGACAAATATATACTGAACGGCAGTAAACTTTTTATCAGCCACGGTGGCATTAGCGATATAGTAACCGTATTTGCCAAAACTGACCCCAAGCCGGGCCTGAGAAGCCTGAGCTGCTTCATTGTTGAAAAAGATTACCCTGGCTTTTCAGTAGGCAAAAAAGAAACCAAGCTCGGCATCAGAGGTTCAGAAACAGCCGAAATAGTTTTTGAAGATATGGAAGTGCCGGCAGAAAATCTCATTGGTTCTGAAGGCTCTGGATGGAAGATAGCTATGAACGTTCTCGACCACTCAAGACCAGGTGTAGGAGTACAGGGTGTTGGTGTAGCCCAGGGAGCCTTTGACTATGCACTGAAATACGCACAGGAAAGAGAACAGTTCAACCAGAAAATAGGTGATTTTGAAATCATCAGACAAAAATTTGGCCGTATGAACCAGAAAATCGAAGCCGCACGCCTTCTCGTATATAGAGCTGCATCATCGGTAGCCACTAAAAGCCGTGATGCATCTGCCATGGCATCTCTGGCCAAGTATTATGGCGGTGACACAGCAATGTATGTAACAACTGAAGCTGTTCAAATACTCGGTGGATATGGCTATACAAAAGAATTTCCGGTTGAACGGATGATGAGAGACGCCAAAATCACCCAGATATATGAAGGAACAAACGAAATTCAGAGAATGGTCGTCAGTCGCCACATCATAAAAAGTTATAAATAGCCTAAAACAAGTATTAAAAATCTTAATAACCTTTCTGCAAAAGAAAGGCCTTCTAACTGATGCAATAATAAAAATTGAACAATAAAAATGAACAAAATTGAGTCGTATAAAAAAATTTTTGAACTGATAAAACCAGATAGAAAATATTTCTGGGTATGCTGTCTTTCTGGAGCCATTACAGGCACTGCTGCGCCGGGTCTTGATCAATGGTATTTCGCCTGGGCAGGCTTTATACCGTTAATACTTATACTGTATTTTGAAAAATCACTTCCAAAATCAGCTACTTATGCCTCTGGTTTTGGCTTTTTCTATCATCTGGTATATTTATCATGGTTTGCAGGGCTGCACCCTCTGCACTGGATGGGACTGAATACTATATCAAGTATCTGCCTTGCTGCTTTTGTGTTGATGTTTTTGTCTTTTCATCAAGCCCTATCAGTTATGTTTTTTGGCATAATGACTACATATGTATTGAAATTACCTTATATCAGAACCCTGCTAATACCTGCCGGGTGGGTTCTCATAATGGAAATAATTTCAGCACAGGGGCCGTTTGCGCTTCCGTGGGCAATGATTTCTTATACACAATATCAAATCTATTCTTTTATTCAACTGGCAAGCATAACAGGGGCCACAGGCATTACTTATATTGTATTGCTCTTTAATACAATTGTTGCACTGCTTTTAATACACATTATTGAATATAAAAAAGATTATACATCTGTCAAAGGAAAAACATTTGCAGGATATGGCTTTTTGCTGGCTATTTTAGCACTGGCTATATTGATGGTTAATCTTTACGGGCAAAAAAGATTTCTGTCTTTTCAGGATGACGGAGATATAACAGTCTCTGTATTGCAGGCGGCATTTCCTGTTGAAGAGTTTAGAACAGGCCGGGTTTCAGCAGAAAAGGAATTAAATACATATATAGAATTAATACTCAAAAGCCCGGAAGGTATTATAGTATTGCCTGAAGGTGCTATTACAAGCTATTTAAGAGAACCCAAAAACAAAGATATGCTTGAAATTCTTAAAGAAGCTGCCACTCTAAAAGAAAGTTCTCTTATACTGGGTACTTATGATCGTCCGGAGTTTGGTGAGAGCAATGCTGTTATGGCTATTAATCCTTATAAAGAGTCAGTGTCTATATATCATAAGAGGTTTCTTGTGCCTTTTGGAGAATATACACCTTTTAGAGAGTTTTTACCGGGCCCCTTAGAAGATTTGTTTTCTCTTTCTTCTACAAGAGATTTTGTTGAGGGCAAAGAAGCCGTTCTGCTTGATACTATTGCAGGTTCTGCCGGGGCTCTTATATGCTTTGAAGCAATATTTCCTGATATGTCTAAAGAGATGGTTAACAGCGGGGCAGAGTTTCTGGTTAATGTCAGTAATCTGGGATGGTTTCATGCAAGTATTGTCAGCAGGCAGTTTATAGCATTCTGCACTTTCAGGGCAATAGAGAATGATCGTTATTTTGTCGTTTCTATCAACAGCGGGTCTTCTGCGATTATTAATCCACGTGGAAAAATTATTGCCCTCTCACCAAAAAACAAAAAAGCACTGGTTAGTGCTAAAATTAAAATGATGAAAACAAAAACTTTTTTTACAGAGGCAGGGTTATAGCCCATGAAACACTACATTAAAATAGCAGTCTTAATACTTTTCATTGCAGGCATCTTTATATTTGCAAGAAGTCTGGCCAGCAAAACAGATAAGGTTTATGACAGGCCGGTTGCCATAATTAACGATAAGGTTATTGAACTTGAAGTTGCTGATACACCTGAGAAGAGGCGATGGGGATTAATGCAGCGCAAGCACCTGCCTGAAAATCAGGGCATGCTTTTTGTTTTTGAAAATCCTCAAAAAGCAGTCTTCTGGATGAAGGATTGTTTTATATCTCTTGATATAATATTCTTAAAGGGTAATAAAATAGTAAATATGTATACCCGTGTACCTCCGTGTGAGGAAGAACCCTGTGAGCTGTATCCATCGATTGAGTTTGTAGACAAAGTTATTGAAGTTAATGCTGGTTTTGCAGACAAATATAATGTTAAAATTAATGATACTGTTGAAGTCAGGGGTATTAAAGAATAAGAGAAACAATTCAGGCATTTTTCAGTCTTAATAAATAGAAGAATTAGAGGAGCCGCTAAATGATTAATAACCTGTTCAAAATTAGCTTCATAGCAATATTTTTAGTAGTTTTAGCTTTTTCAAACAATCTTTTCGTTAAAGCCGCTGAAAAAGATGCCGTTCTGGTGGTATATGCTTCATGGTCAGTAGTTAGCAGAGATTTAAGACCTGTAGCCAAAAGTGTAGCAAAAGATTTTGAATTTCCATATGTTGAATATGACATTGATAATTCAAATACTCAATCAAGCTTAAGAGATTTACGCCTGAGTGTACCGACACAGACTCCTTATGTGGTAGTACTTAAAGACGGTAGCATTGTTTTTAAGAAAGCATATCCTAATTCAACACCAGACCTGCTGAAAAAGGATCTCACAGGTATTCTGGCAGGCTACAGATAGGCTGTCAAAATTTATAATGGTTAGTTTTGCTTTGCCGGTATTGAGTGCTGTGTTTACAGCTGTTTTTACCTGCTGAACATTTTTTGGCAGTTTAATCTCCTGTTTATATACTTATAGAATATATGAACCCCAAACCCTTTGTATCACTTATTATAAAAGCCCTGCAAACTAAGCAGGTTTATAAAATTGTAAAAATTGCTATGAGTTTTGTGTATTTTCACTTTTGCTGTCATATACTTGTATGACAGTTAATTTAATGAGGATAAAACAATGAGTGATGATATAAACAAAGATAATGAGTTTTCTGAAGTTAATGAACCGGCCAGCGGTAACATGGATGACGATTTTAGCGAATATAAACCTGACTCAAAGAAATATGAAGAAGAACAGCAGGCTTTAAACGAAGCCCATAACCCAAGAGAGCCGGAAGAGTCAGTTCCTCCGCTGACACCTGATGATGATGCAATGAATAAACGTTATATGCCCGGTGAAGGGCCAGATGTTTATAAAGTTTCTGCAGAAGATGAACTGAAAAAACAAGAATCACAGTCATTTGAAGATACAATACCTGAACAGCAAATTCCTGAAGCAAGTTATGAAGAAGAACAAGACTCATCACAGCCACAAGAGCAGCAAGAATCTGAACCTGATAAACCGGCTCCAGAGCCTACGCCATCTGCGTTTGAAAGTGCCGTAAAGGCTGCCTCTTCAGAAATGTATGATGATGATACAAAACTCTTTAGCGGTCTTGCTCACCTGTGCAATGTCCTGGGATTTACAATAATCTGGGCACCGCTTATTATTTACTTTATCAAACAGGAAGACGATATTGTTAAGTTTCAGGCACTACAATCAATTGCCTATGGCGGTATTTGTGCCATTATACTTGGAGTTTTATCTGCTATTTCTCTTGTTATTTCAATGGCATGCTGCCTGGCAGTCTTTTTATTTATAGCTATTGGCATTATAGGTCTGGCGGCCTGGGGTTATGCTATTTACATTACTGTAATAGTCTTCCAGGGGCAAAATTACAGAATTCCTTATATCGCAGATATGCTTGACCAGTATGTATAAAGATCTCTGAATAACTTAAAAGTTCTCAGATTCAAGAAATTAGTGTCAGGGGTTTTAAGAAACAAGCTGTTTTTTAAGCTGAACATGATGTGATGGTCTGGATTTAAGTATTAATTCTATAAGATCCTGTTCAAGTGTTTGAATTTTTTTAGAGTCTATGGTTGATTCCCAGCTTTTTAACCCCTCAATAAATTCTTTGTCGGTAATAATAAGTGGCACAGGATATGCTGAAGTATCATTGTTTCTATTTTCGGCACGATTTTGCATTTCTAATGCATAATCACTGGCTTTCATCATAATAAAATCTTTGTATGTATCAACAATTTTTTTAGAAGCTGTAATGGCAGAACTTGTTATAAGGTCTATATCTTCTTCGATAGCATCCTCCCATTTTGTTATTGGATTATCAATACCGGGTATCTGCATACCTGAATTTTTACCCATACCCCATTCTTTAACAGCTTTTCTGGCTAATTCATAAGATTTTATTATGTCTCCCTTTGGGCCATTGGTAGTAAGATTATACAAAGCTTCACAGGGCTGTGAGGCATAGTTAGAAACCATCTCAGCAAAGTTATATTCATAAGAATTAAACGGGTTATTATAATTATACATAACTTCTACCGAAGCAGAATATCCATCACGAGGATCAAGATTGATACAGTTTATAAGCCCGCATTCAGACCATTTTATATCATGCTCTGAAGCTAATTTATTTGCTACACGACTCATTATGTATCTTGTTAAAGCATGACCTATTTCATGAGCTATACTGACACGGATAAAATCAATGTTATCACTTATAGGTTTAATTTTACCGTCTCTTTCATCCAGAAAACCAGCCAGGGCATCTTTTAGTTGTATAGGGTTATCCTGACTTTCTGCGTATTTTTGAGCAATATTGAAGATATTTTTAATCCTGAGAGGATTATAACCGCCTGTACAATGAGCAATGCGATCAATAATCTCATCAGAAGAGGCTAAATCTAATTGTATGTTGTTATTTTTAATTATAGCCTGAATAATTTCTTTTCTTTCTTCTTTATTTTTAGGTATATAAACATTTATAACGTTGTTAAACTGATCAAATGCGCTTTTATCAATTGATAAAGAGTTACTTGAGGTTGCCACAACAAATATTTTTAGTTCTTTATCACTTTTAATGTTTTCCAGTTCCGCAAGGAAATTAGCAAGTGTCTGACTGGCATTAATAGAAATTTCTCCCTGATTCTGGCAGGAACGCACAGGAAGCATTGCATCTATGTTTTCAATAAAGATAACTGCTGATTTAGATGGTGATTCACGAGCTTTGTTTCTTGCATACCAGAACAGATTAGCAACTCTTTCACCACCGTCTCCGTTATAGTCACCTCTTAGTTCACGTGTTTTATCAATACCATATTTTCCGCCGTAAGAGCGGATTGAAGGAATGTTATTTTTGTTGATTTCGCCAGCAAGTGCTTTAATTAAAATGCTTTTGCCATTACCACTGTTACCCTGCAAAAGATATGTATGCTCTGTTTCATCCGGCCTGTTAGAGGAAAGGGCTGTTTTTAAAATGTTTTTTAAAATAGCTTTTTCTGAATGAAAACCGCCAGTATTATCAAAAGTTATATCAGATCTATTAAAAGATTCAAATTGTATTTCTTTTCTGCCAAGAAACGTAACAAAATTAGCTTTAAGATTTTCTAATGATGGTCTTGTTTGATCAAGAGTAATCTTTGCCTTTTTATAATTAGTTTTAAAAGAAGCCTGTTTGCCTAAAGCTTCTCTATTTAAAAATAAGACAGAATTGTTTGTATGAGTATTGATAAACAATTTAATTGAAAGATCCCTGAATATTGATATGTCTTTATTAAACCCCCTGAAGTTAAAAGATGTTATTAAGAGTGAGATATCTGAAAAAAACTTTTACAATTAAATCAGTTTTCATTGAACGGCATCAGAAAAGATGCTTTCCATTAAGACTCTCAGTAAAGGCAGCCCCTGCTTAAGTTTCCAAAATCCTGCCTGTTAAGTTTTTTTAATAAAAAAAGAAGGCCGTTTAGTCTAAACACATAGACTTTCAATTATACATAATCTGTTGTGCTTAAAGCAAAAAGAAAAACTACCCGCAGGTAGTTTTTCCAGCTAAGATGAGTTAAGCTATCTAGCTTGCTTTTTTGAGGAACATATTAAGCATATTGCCTGTAAATGATGGTCTGCGGCCCTGTTTTGCTGCCTCTTCTTTCGGTTGATCTTTTCTGATCTCCGTGACAACATTAGCGATAAGGTCGTTTATAGGCACCCCACTTTGATCCATAACGACTTTGATCTGTTTTGGTTTGCCTTTAGCTTTTTTGTGCATAATTTCATAGTTATTCTTGAGTTCTTCAAGCACTTTGCTCATATCGTTTTCGAGCTTGCCATTGATGGTTACTGCCAGCGGGCTATCAATTTCTACTCCGGGCAGGTCAACTCTGCCGCCAGCTGCTCCACCATGGCCACCACCGCCAAACAGTGTAGCAAGCAATTCAGCGTGGATACTTCCTTCTACTGATCTAAGAGAAAGTCTCAGGCCGTTTTGATCAGCAAAGGCTAGCTTTTCGTCAAGTTCACCTTCTTTTTTATCCTGACAGACAAGAATGGCTATTCTGTCAGAGTCATAGTCTCCCTGATAGTTTTCTTTGGCTTTGACTCTGAGTTCTTGTAATCTATTATCGAAGCTTTCTTCTTTCTTGCCATCTTTTCCGCCCGGGCCGCCGTTATCGCCTGAAAGTTTTGGATCAGAGCGCAGTGTGCCTAAAGCCTCACTGTATTTAAATGCATTCTGTATGTCTAGCAATGTGGTATCAGGTTCAATGTTTTTCTGTAGCTGCCATATTTCATCCATCTGGTCATAATTGACAGATATGATGCCCAGGCTGAGCTCCGGATATACAAACTTGCCTGTGCCCGGATGTTTTTTCTGGCCTGAAGCAGAGTCAGGTTCGCCAAGAGCAAACTCTAACATTTTTGTATATGCTGATTCATCCATTTCGGCAGTCTTTTTATCTGATAATTCCCAGGTGATTTCTTCACGCAGCCATTTTTTATCTATGCTGCCGCCTGTAAGATCAAGCAGCCATTTTGTTAAGCCTTCCGGCAAGAAGTTGGGTCTGTTTTGAACAGGCACGGCTTCGCCAGTTTGCGGGTTTTTAATGTGTTCCGGTAGCAGGTTGGCTGTTCTGGTGAACTGACCCGTATCTGTTGAAGCACCGGTAACAAGACTGGCTACATATGCATCAAGATGTTCTTGCTGTGCTTTTTCAGGGAACACTTTAGCAGCAGTTGTTTTACCTTTGCCTATGTCAACAAGATCAGGTATTAACTTATCTCCTATAATGGCAACCAGTTGTGTTGCAGCTGGCACAGCATCTGCAATCCAGGCAAGCTTGTTATCGTGAACTTTTTGCATATCGAAGCCGGTTTTTTCGCTAGCTTCCTGCCATTCTTGCAGTCTGTGCGGATGGTGATCTATATAAATTACTTTTTTAGCTTCATCAAAGTATGATTTAAATTTATCTGTAAAGCGTTTTGGTGTCGGGGTATCCATTGTAACAACTAGATCATAGTTTTTGCCGACTTCAAGCACTCTTGACGGGTCGTTAAGTTCGTTAAGCTCTGTCTGGAGTGTTTCTATCTGGTGCTGGACGCTTTTGGTCTGTTCCTGTTTTTTGAGGTCTTTAATCTGTGTTTCGATTTCCTGCACTCTTTCTTTGCTGAAAGGTCTTTTCATTTCTCCGTCTATGCCGGGCATTTTATGTCGGAAAAGACCTGGCATTCTGTCATCAATAGCACAATCAATGCTGCCACCGTTTTCTTCAGAAAATCTCTCAGGATCCATAAGCATTAAAGCATTTTTAAGACCTAAAACGCACCCAATAGTGTCTCCATCAGGTTTGCAGTGGCCAAGTAATAATATATTTTTATGTTCCGGGTTTTTTAATTCTTTAACAATATTGTCAATGACCTGCTCCATTTCTTTTTTTGATTGCGGGCCATTAACTTTATTTTCATAATCAAGTATTGCTTTTAAGACTTCTTCAGGTGAGGTTTTTTCCTGATAAAGAAGTACTTTATCAGAACATTCAGGATCATTAAGAGCATTATTAATTGCTTCACGGGCTCTTGCTTCTCTTACCGGGTCATTACCAACGTATTTCAGATTGACTCTCAGACCAATAGTCTCAGCACCTTTAGTGGTGCCTGCGATAACATTAGAAAGTTCAAAGCGATAGTCATCTGGATGGTTTTTCAATCCATCTTTAATATGTTCAGCTATTTCATAGTGTACATAACCGATGGGGCCAATACCCGGAGCTGAAAGGTTAATTCTTTCACCCTGTTTGCTCATGGAAAAGTCAAAATCAAGTTTTTGTCCATCTTTCCACTGGCTGTCAGCAAGTTTTTCAACATTGCGACTCAGGTTTCTGAATTTGCTGCCTTCGACTTTCTGGTGAGCCATAACTCCACGCACTTTCATTTGCAGTGCTGGCTTCTGAGCCTTTTGCGGATCTTTTAACCCTGTAAAACTAACTACAACACTCTCTTTGCCCCTGCTACCAAAAGCAATCACATTGCTGGCCGGTTTTGAGAAATTGACAGTATCATTTTTTAGCTGTCCTGCAAAAAGGTTAGGTTGTGTATGGTTTAAAGGTTTTTTTGCTGCCGGGTTGTATCCTGTTATGTTTTGTAATTTTGTTATATCAAGCATTTTAGCCCCCTCGTCTAATGTTTAAATACTTTTTTGAATATTTCCGGTTCCTCATCGGTATGAATATTCAACTATTAGCTCCTTGAGAGAATTATTGATTCTCTCTTCGTATTAATATATCTGAATGTGCAAATAATGTCTCCCCATCTTAGATTCTCCCTCACGTGTTTTCTCTCTCATTAAAAAGCAAGCTTTTCAGTTTTAATAATGATTTTTAGTAAAAAATTGAATTTGTTAACAGCTATTTCTCACATTGAATGTATTATTTAATTTTTCAATAGTTCCTCATTTTAAATAAAAACTCTGAAAGTTTTTTGTGCTAGAAAAAGTGTTTCTTTAGACGGGTTTTTTAGGGATGGTAGTTTTATCATTAATTGTTTTTTTAACCAGATATTGCTATTGCAGCCCGATATTAAAGGTTTTCAAAGTTTTTAATAATAAGTGTAAGTTAAGATTGAACACTATTTTTTTGTAATATTTCTTTACCAGAGGCATTTAATTTACTTTTAGCCTGTGCTGCTAAATTTATTCAGATTGTCATTCCTTTAGATTTTCTTGCAGGTGCTTTTTTTCATATTGGCTTTCTTGATATTACATTGAGAAGTAAATATTAGCCCGGTGTAGAACTCCAACAAGTATGTATTAGAGTTTATATACGGTAATATAAAAAAAAATTTTTTAACAATTAAGGCATTCTGTTATAGAATATTCCTGTAAAAGAGAATATTGTCTTATAAAGAGTGATTATTATTAATAGTTATTTTTAAAAAATAGAGTTGATCAGTTTGAAAGGAGCATCCTATGACATTATTTGACTTACTCTCCGATGAGCTGCACGAAAAAGATATAGAAATTTATTGTGGAAATGGGTCAGATGTTTATTATGGTAAGGTAAAAAATGTTACCAGTGACCTTGTCAAGCTTGAAAAAGACGGCAGGCCCATTTTTGTTGTTATGGACAAAATTCAATCCGTTTGTATAGCTGATAAATAAGATTAATAGCGAATTAAATATTTTTATGTCTTATCTAAAGTATTTTAGAGATGGTTTGTGATGCTTTTCACTTAAAGATAGTGACTGGCTTCACTGATTTTTGTTCACCTGAACGTCATAATAGAAGTATCATCAAGAGTAATCAGTATCGATATTAGACATTTGCAACTTAATTCCATTAGCCTTACAATCCAACCACAACAACTGAAAGCACAAACATCAAACCTTCTAGTTTCCAGTTCTTAATGAAGGAGTCAGGCCCCGGTTTTTGGGGCTTTTTTTTCTTTTTTAAACTACTGCTGGTCTAATTTCAGGCTATATAATTTTATGTATTGCATTTGTATAGCAAAACACTAAAGCAAACTATAATAAACTTCAATACGTAATTAGATTTCAGAAGATACAGGTTATTCCTATAAAAAACCCTTCGACTTATTTACCGAAGGGGTCAATTTAGATAAAAAGTGGAGACGGAGAGATTCGAACTCTCGTCCAGAACGGATGCCAGCAAGCATCTACGAGCGTAGATTGTTATTAAATTCGCCTGCCACAGGGAAACAATCAATACCCTTATTGTGACCGGCTAAGCGTTTAACCTCGCCAGGCCGGTAATGATCTTAAACCTGTCTCTATTACCATCAAGACAGATAGCATCAGGCCTTTAGTGACCGGCTAATACGACCTGAAAATATTAACCAGTGGACAGATTGATGTGCTATGCAGCTACAGCGTATGCTGGCTGGAATGCACTTCTGTCTAATTTGATTACGTTATCGGCATTTATTTTAAATGCGCTTGTTGATAACGGAGAACAGCACTCCGGCTCGCAACTTACCCACATCATCGCCCTGTCAAATCCAGAACGTCCCCGCAGGTAAGATTGCCGATGGTCGGATTTGAACCGACACGGGTGTGACCCCGGTTGATTTTGAGTCAACTGCGTCTGCCATTTCGCCACATCGGCTCTAACATTTATATTTTAACAAATATTTATCGATTATTCTACTGAGATCTCTGAATAATTTAAAAGTTCACAGATTCAAGAAATTAGTGTCGGGGGTTAAAAAAACCGCACAGCGGTTTTTTTAACCCCCTCCCTGTTTTTGCTGGATTCAGTAATTTCTTAATTAATCAGAGGTTCCTACTCATACTTTTTTGCTGTTACTTCTTTTAAAAATCTTTAAAAGACTAATGCATAACTATAACAATCAATTTTCTGTTTTCGATTTTCAAAAATTTTAAAAGTAAAGATATGGGTTGAATGAGCAGGCGCAGCCTGGGAGTGAGACCCCATGCCTTCCTTTAGGGTGGGCGGGATCTGGGTTTTGAAAATCGAAAAATTTTTAAGTTATGCACTGATCTTTTTAATATTACCTTGCTGACTGAAAAGAAAGATAGATCATCCTTTGTCGCTTCACAGCCACTGATACCACGGCTTGTTCATTTTGTGTTTTGCTGGTAATTATTGCTCAGCCCTGATATAATAAACCCCTGTAGTAGATAATGATGCATAACTATTTATTAAAAGAACTTTTTAGTTATGCTATGTTTTTCGAGAGAGAGGAAAAATGGTAGCCCTTAAAGTTGCAGTACCCAATAAAGGCAGACTTCACGATGCCTCTGTAAAACTAATCGAACGTGCAGGTATTAATATCATAAGTCATAAAGAACGGGTTCTATGCACAAGCAGTAAAGACGGTAATTATACTATAGTGTTTCTTCGCACACAAGATATACCAAGCTTTGTCAGTGAAGGGGTCGTGGATCTTGGCATTACCGGCAAAGACATAGTTGCTGAATCAAAAGAAAATGTCGAAATAATCAAAGACCTGAATTTCGGATTCTGTAAAGTTGTCATTGCTGTCAGCCAGAACTCTGATATAAATAGCGTAGAAGATATTCCTGACGGGGCTAAAGTAGCTACCAGTTTTGTCAATATAGCTAAAGACTTCTTTAAACAAAAAGGTAAAATGGTTGAAGTCATTGAAATATCTGGCGCAACAGAGGTTAGCCCTCAGCTAGGGCTTGCTGATGTCATTGTAGATATTACTTCAACAGGGTCAACCCTGAAAGTCAACAAATTAAAAGTTATCGCAGATATAATGCAATCTCAAACGGTTATTGTAGCAAACCCTGACAAACTTAAAAAAGCCAGAGAAGAAGTGGATATGTTTTGTCTGGCTATTGATTCTGTTATGCTGGCTGAAGAAAAGAAATATCTGATGGCTAACTTACCCAAAGCCTCTCTCAACGACATTAAAACTTTTCTACCAGGGCTATCTGCACCAACAGTAGTTAGTCTGCTTGATAAGCCTGATGAAGTAGCCATTCATGTTGTTGTTGACAGAGATAAAATATATGACAGCATCAGAAAACTAAAACAATATGGCGCTTCAGGTATCCTGATATTGTCTGTTGATCAGATGATTCGTTAAGCTGGTATCTTGTCACCCGGATTACTATTTAGTTTCTGAAATGCAAGATCAGCCAGATAAGTGTCATTTAAAGAGGTGGCATTGTTTAAAACTATCTGATAGGCTTTTTTCGCTGCATTCTGATTGCCACTCATCTCATAAATTTCACCAATATTAAACAGGGTATTAGTGTATCCTTCAAGGTTATTTGCCTTTCGATCCAGTTCAAGAGACTCTCTATAGCTTTTCATAGCTCCAGATAAATTATGTAATTTCTTCTGAGCAGTACCCGTATTAGATAAAATATGTGCTCTTGCCTCATATTCACCGGATTGAGCAGCAAGACCATCTGCCATGGCATAGTGTTCAAGAGCTTTATTGTAGTCTTTACCTGCTGAATAAATATTACCGATAGTAGTGAGGGTAAGTGCCTGACCGCTAAGATTCTCTGTTTCTCCGTCAAATTCAAGGGAGGCATAAAAATGTTTCAAGGCCTGAGGACTTCTATTGAGGTCTTCATAGATAGATCCTATATTATAGTGTAGTTTGCCGAGAGCTTTTTTGTTGTCAAGCTTTGATGCTAATTTTAAGGCCTCATTATAATGTTCTAAAGCTCCTGAAAGATTGTATTTTGTGTCTTCAATATCTCCAAGTTTATTGTGTGCTACCAGCATAAGCTTTTCGTCATGGCTCTCTCTGGCTGCATCAAGAACAGCATAAAGTTTTTGTTCAGCAATATTGATATTTCCAGAGGATAAATCCTGTTTTGCCTGCTGATAAAGCATTCTGGCCTCATGATTAATGTTTTTAGGCCTGCTCTGGGGCATATCAGGTGTCTTTATTTCTGGTGTTATTTTTTCTTCTGGAACTTTAGGTATTTCTAAAGGCATTAGTGCTTTTTCAGGTTTAAAATTGCTGGCATCATTCAACTCAATGCTATTTTGAACCTTCATCTCTTCCAGATTAGAAACAGGTAATGTATTATTTGAAACTATTTCAGCTTCCAATATTTGCTGAAACCCCTTATTCTGTGGACTTTGATTCTGATCTCTGGTTTCTATCTGTTTTGGGGCCTGTGATATCATCTGTTCTGGCAGCGGGTCTGTTGCCTTATAGTCAACTTTTTGAAGCAGAAGAGCATCCATCCACTGCTTAACAACTGTTGACGGCTGCCCGAGAGTTTCTGATATGAAACTATCAAGTTTTTTAGCAGCTTCACAGAGGTTGCTTTGAATTTGAGATATTGAAGGATTGTTTTTTGATGCTTCAATGTGTGCTGTTTTCAGGTGTTCCATAATATATTTGCCAGAGCTTTTTGGCACACCTATTGCTGTCATAGTAGATTTAAAATCTTTTAATATGTCAGATACATTAATATTGCTGTTGTCTGAGGTTAAGAGCTTGTTAAGACTGTTGCTATTATCGTGAGAATACTCATCATTTAGTTGCTGCTTTCTTTTACCTGAGGCGTCAGGATCAACAGAACTGCCTTTTTTATTGGCCTGTCCGGGGTTTAGGTGGTAGGTCTTAACATTTGGTAGAAACGAATTGCCGTAGATGTTTGATACCATTTCCCTCTGTCTTCCTCAAAACTGTGTGGTGCCTTAAAATGTAATGCTGACTGTCTATAAAAGAATTTTTGAGATTATATTAAGCGTGGTAGTTATTTAAGTAATCGGCTGGATGGCAGAAAAGTTTAACATTTCTTAATAATGTTTTTTTACATTTGCTTCAAGTTTGAAGACAAATAATAAATATTGAATACTTTAATAGATATCTTTGAATAACTTAAAAAAAACTAATGCATAACCTGAATGAAAGATTTTTCTGGTTTCGATTTTCAAAAAATTTAAAAGTAAATATATGGGTTGAACGAGCAGACAACTACTTGCTGAGAAAGATCACAAGAAATCACTCAATACCCCGGGGGATAGCCGCTTTGCAGGCGAAAGGGGGCGTTGCCCCCTTTATGGGGTCAGGTGCCAGTCATGGCAAGGGTTTTAAAAATCGAAAAATTTTTAAGTTATACACTGATCTTTACTGAATAATTATAATGATTTTTTTATGGAGGTCATTAAACCTGGCTTCATCAATCTCTGGTAAACACCCTGCATTAAGTACTAAAATGACTCAGGTGGTCTCTGTTGTATCCTGAGATCAACGTGGCTCAGGGTTAAAACTGTTATATCTAAAATATTTTCGTTATTCAGGGCTTTAATGGCTTCTTTTATAGTTGTACCAGTAGTGCAAATATCATCAACTATAAGTACTGGCATCTTTTTCAGGAATTTTTTATTGACCTTGAAAGCATCTTTCAGGTTATCTGACCTTTCCTGCTGGGTAAGCCTGAATTGAGGCCGGGTATTTTTTACTCTGCTTAAAAGACGGGTATTATGCTTATTGCCTGATAAGAAACAAAAGGTAGCGGTTATAAGCTCTGTTTGATCATATCCACGTATTTTTCTCTTTGATTTATGAATTGGTATAGGTACTATCTGGAATCTTTGATTGCTTAAATCTATCTTTAACCAGTACTTATAAAGCATTAACCCTAGATCAGAAGCAGTATTTCTTTTTTTGCTAAACTTAAGAGCATGCAGGGCTTCTTTTATATTGCCCTGATATTTACAGGCAGAATAAATTTTTACATTTTCAATAATCCTTACCGGAGAACCTGAAACGGTTGTTATTTCATTCATACAGGATGAACAGATCGTGTTTGCAGCTTGATTTTTACAACAAACACATTTATTTTTGTATAAAAATGAAAGCATACCGGGTAAAATATTTAATAGTTTTTCTTTCATTCTTTCTATTTAAGGGTATAAGTCAGCTTAATAAGTAATATAACACTGATGAAAAATCAAATTAAAGACATATATAGAAAAATTATACAGAGATATAAAAAATTTACCAGCCAGTCGCAATTTGAGTATGAAGAATTGCTTCAGGAGATTCCTTCTCTTTATCCGTTTTCTTCAGTTGTTGAAGCTATGGAAACATTTAAGAAGTATGAAGTCTCTGCCATACCTGTAGTAAGCATTGATTATGAGGTAATAGGTATTATTACTGAAAGAGATATAGCTCATTTGATCTCTCTTCAGAGTATTGTAGGCTGGTCTGCGCTGAAGAATTATTCTGTTGATACACTATATTTGAATTCAACAAATATCGTAAACATTGAAGCCTCACTGGAAGAGGTGGCAGTTGAGTTTACCGGTAAAAATGTAGAAATAGTACCGCTAATAGATGAAAATGGCAAATATTCAGGGTATTGTATTACTGCTGCAAAGCTTATTTCATATACTTCTAATTCTATTAAGCCCCGTACCATAGGAGGACTGGCAACACCTCTCGGGGTATATCTCACAGATGGAGTATTTTACTCGGGTGCTGGCCTGCCGGGCCTTATTGCAACCGGCATAGCCTTTGGTATGCTTATCAATATTATTTCTCTGCTGGCTATCATCTTTCTGGAACCATACAAATTGCCTCAATCCTTGATGCTTGTTATAGAGCTGTCTCTGTTTTTGTTGATTCTAAGATTGTCTCCACTTTCTGGATACCATGCAGCCGAACACCAAACTATACATGCTATTGAAAAAGGTCTGGAACTCACTATGGAAAACGTAAAAAAACAACCAAAAGAACATGAACGATGCGGTACAAACATTATGATACTTGTACTGGGATTGAGCTTAATGTTTATGCTTTCCTTTGAATACCTCCAATATCTGGGAATGCTTGAACAGACTCTTATACTGGTGGTCTTTTCTGTCATACTTTTTTCTAACTGGAAAAAACTCGGCAACAAGCTTCAGGGTGTCTTCACTACAGCCCGGGCTACTGATTCACAATTAATGAGCGGCATCAAAGCCGGACAAGAATTACTTAAGTTTTATGAAAACAATACACGCCCTCTCAAGATTTCTGCATCTCAGAAAATGTGGAATATGGGCATTTTTCAGGTTTTAATAACCTTTACAATTGTAAGCATTATTTTTCAGATCATCCTTTCTTATTTATGGCCTTCATTATAAGTGTGTGCTACTATTATGCTGTAGATTATATGTTGGAATACTAAAAAAATGTCTATTATTATAATGTTACTGATGATAAGCCTTTTGATTCTGGTTCATGAACTGGGACATTTTTCTGTGGCAAGGCTTCTCAAAATCAGAGTAGATCGTTTCGGGTTCGGGCTGCCTTTTGGCCCAACACTGTGGGAAAAAAAGATTGGTGATGTTACTTATTGCATCCATGCATTCCTGCTTGGCGGGTATGTTGCCTTTCCTGATGATGACCCTGAATCTGATCTGCCACTTGACGACCCGGCAAGACTAAAAAACAGAAAAGTCTGGGAACGTGCACTGGTCATTTCTGCCGGCGTAACTGCAAATGTTATACTTGCATATGTGATTGTCTTTTGTGTCATTCTCTTTACAAGGGGCGTGCCAACTGACTTTAACAATATTTACGTAGAAAAACTCGTGGATGAAATATCTGTAGCAGCTGAAGCCGGCCTTGAAAAAGGTGATAAAGTGGTTTCTATCAATGGTATTGAAATTAAATCGTTCATGGAATTTAAAAAGATCCTTACTGCAAACAAAACTGACGACGGATATGTATCAAATTCAGACCTGGAAAAGCAATTAAAACAAATTGTTGAAGCTAACCCCCACCTGATTAAAAATCTTGGTTTTAATACCTCTGAAATAAAAACCAGAGAACTTGTAGAGATAGAAAATACTGTAATTCCGCCGGGAAAAGTCATTAATGTACCGGCACTGGTCTACGAAGATTTTCTATTGCCTGATCTCAAAGACCCCTTTGCTCAACCTCAGGTTCTCTCAGAAGAAGATAAATTAACAGATACGGAAAAACAACTTAAATCAGCAATAGTAAAAGAAAAATTTGCCGGTAACGGCTATACCACTTTTGGAGAGATAGCAAAGGCCGCTGCCGACGGAAAACACAACCTGAATATGGTTGTAGAAAGAAATGGAGAAGCCATAACCCTGAAATTATCCCCTAACAAAGAAGGGCATATAGGTATTATTACCAGAGTAGAAGATGTTACAGTACCTCTAACCTCTGTCAGCCAGCTCTTTACTGGCTCCTGGGATTATATTTGTTCTAAAACATACCTAATGTGCCTCGGACTGTATAAAATCTTTACCGGACAGATATCCCTGTGGGATCTTCACGGAATTGTGGCCATTACAAAAATTGGCGGTCAAATAATTCAACACAGAGGAATGGTGGATGGCTGGTTATTAACTGCTCTTATTAGTATTGACCTGGCTATTATTAACCTTTTACCTATCCCCGCACTTGATGGAGGTCATCTACTGTTTCTATTAGTCGAAAAGTTGAGAGGCAGACCGGTTGAAGAAAAATATCAGGAGGCCTTTATGAAATATGGTTTTCTATTTCTCATAGGGCTTATGATATTTATCATCTTCAACGATATATTAGCTATCGTAACAGGAAAGTTTTGAGGTATAATATGCCATCATACGACTATGAATGCAAAACATGCGATTATGTTTTTACAGTAAGCAGATCAATGAGTGATCAGGAAACCCCTACCTGTCCTTCTTGTCTTTCCAGCGAAGAAGTCTCCAGAGTATGGGGATGCGTAAACCTTGGTGGAATGACCAATAAGGTTAGTTCCGGGGCAAGCTGCTCTACCTGTTCAGGTGGCAGTTGCAGCACCTGCTGTTAATAACAACAGAGAATGATGAAAAGAGTCTCTGATAACCTTTAAATATGATAAATTTTGATAGTTTAACCCTGTCTGCACTGACAGAAGAGCTCAAAGAGGCACTTAAAGGTAGCCGTATTCACCGTGTACAGCAACCATCAAAGTATGAGTTATTGTTGACTATCAGGGCAGGCGGCAAAAACCGCAGGCTATGTATCTCTGCTCATCCCAAATATGCTTATATTTCGCTTTTAGATCATTCTAAAAGGTCTTTTGTAAACCCGCAATCTCCCCCAATGTTCTGTATGCTGTTAAGAAAGCATATGGAAGGGGCTAAAATAGTTGACATTATTCAGCCTGATAATGAACGTATACTTGAAATATACTTTGAGAGCTTTAATGAGCTTGGCGACAGGCAGATGATGACTCTGGCCTGTGAAATTATGGGCAAATACAGTAATGTTATTCTTTATATTACAGATTCAAAACTGATCCTGGGATGTGCACACAACGTAGGAGAACTAATGAGTTCAAGGCGTGAACTGGCAGGCAGCCTGCCCTATGTTTATCCACCGGTACAAACAAAGCTAAACCTGCTTTCTTTGTCAAAAAAACAGTTTGCGGGTATGACACTGGCCCTCAGTGAACCTTTTGATGTCTGGCTTTCTACCAGCTTTCATTATATCAGCCGGGCGCTTGCCCGTGAATTATGCCACGTTTGCGGTGTCAGCTATCAGGATTGCCCAGTAAACAGGCTGGAAAACATTGAAACACTTTATGAACTGGCTTATGAGCTTTTATCAGAAAAACGGTTTAAGCCTTCTCTCAGCGTTGATATGCGTTATTATTCCCTGCTGGCTCTTGATCCTGATGTTGAATGGCTGCCAGTTTCTACTGTTAACGAGATGGTAGATAGATATTTTGCACATCATATTAATATAGATACATTTTCACAGCTTCAAAAAAACCTGATATCAAGGGTTAAAAGAGAAATCAAGAAAGTTAATGATAGAATAAAAAAATATGATGAAGTTCTGGCAAAAGCTGATAAAGCTGATGAATACAGGCAAAAGGGCGACATACTGATGGCAAATTTTAACAGTGTCGAACCAGGTTTAAAATCAATTGTTCTGGAAAATTTCTATGCCAATCAACAGCTTGTTACTATTGAGCTTGATCCACTGTTGACAGCAAGCCAGAATGCACAGAGATTTTTTAAGCAATATAACAAAGCAAAAAGCAGTTATAAGGTTACACAACAACGAAAAAAAACCGAAGAAGAAGAAAAAGATTATCTAAAAGGAATACTCATTAGTATAGAATACTCTACAGATAAAGAAACACTCGATGAAATCAAAGAAGAACTTGATTTGAGGCAGCAAAAACACCATAAAAAAACCGGCAACCAGAAAAAAGAAAAATCAAAAGTGTCGGTTAAAAAATTTCTTTCGACAGACGATTTAGAGATTTTTGTAGGTAAAAATAACAGACAAAACGATTTTTTATTGAGCAGGCTTGCACATCCCATGGATTTATGGGTACATACGCAAATGGCTCACGGCGCACACGTTATCATCAAGACCAACAGAGGTCAGCAAGATATACCGGAGTCAACACTGCATGAAGCAGCTCTTTTGGCAGGTTATTTCAGCGAAGGACGTTATTCATCTACGGTGCCAGTTGTGTATACTTTAAAGAAATTTGTCAAAAAACCCGCAGGGGCAAACCCTGGCTTTGTGGTGTATTCCAATGAAAAGACTCTCTATGTGAATCCTCTTGAAGAGCATGTCAGGCCTGTTCTGGATAGAAAGCTTTCATAGTTCAAATTTTTCTTCATATTTACAGTCAAATAATGCATATTGCTTGAATCTTTTACCCTTGTAACAGTATGTAAACAAAATTGTATATATTAAATATATACAATACTAAAGTAAAATTCATTCTCTCCGATACCGGAAATGTGAGCGAAATACTAAACAGTTAAGAGGATAAATATATGTTAAGAAGACCAGCAAGCAATTCATCAAGTTCAGTAAGTTTTATATTACGTGGGGCTTCCAAAAGGCGCAGTATGGCTTATGCCAAAGCCAAGATGGTGCAAGGGGAACAAGGTATTACACCAAGATTAGTAGCTGTTAAGTGAGTCTCTTTTACCCTAATTATTACGAGTAACAAATCAAACTACCGAAAATACACCCGCAAGGGTGTTTTTTTTATGTATATACACTGGTATCCGGTAAAAGATTTTATTTAAATGTATAAAACCGGTCATAATATCTGTTTTGGATTAGAAAACTTTACAGGAAGTAAAATTAAAGAAACTGTAAAAATTATTAAACAGGGTTCAGCGAAGAGATAGGTCGGGTTTGGTTTTTGCAGGTATCTGTAATCCCTTAATTAATCAGAGGGTTTATTGATATACCCGGATGAATAAGTGTAGAAAATACAATTATTGTAAATAAGTGTAAATTTTACCCTTAATAAGGGTTACTAAATTTTTAATTCTGATTTAATATTAGTATCAAGATAAAGAAAGAGATTTCCCTGATCCCTAAAAAGTTTAAAAACACAAAACAAAAGATAGTTGAATTTGATCCCCTAAACAAAACAGTTAGTTGAATTATTGATCCCCCAAGAAAATTGTTTGCCAAACCTCAAAAAAAATGAGGTTTTTTTTGCCCTTAAGAATAAATAGCAATAACTCTATTAAAGACTAAAGCTAAGATATGGATTGAACGAGCAAATTGACATGAGCGTTCAAAGCACACATATGAAGTCAGCTATTCTCTCAGATGATTCATTTTAAGTTTATTATCAGTCTTAGAGTGAACAATAATAACGATAATTAGCAAAACTTAATATTTTTATTTCTTTTTGTGGTTAAGTTTATATCTTCTTTCGTCAGGTAATACATAAGTATCGGAGATTTGCTACCACTTTAGGGTATAAAAACTACTACCCAGTGTTAGCAATTTCTTACTAGTGTTTGTTTTTTTAATCTTAAGGAGCAAATAATAAGCACACATTATACCTGAATAGTTGTAATAAATGGAGTATTTTATGTAACTTTTTTAAATCTAACCGGAGCGTATCAAAAGACTTATTATTCTCTCGTATAGGTTATTTTTTAAACCTGTCTATAATTCAGTAGGAATGTTTATAATAAAAAGGAGGAATTTTATGGGTTATATTGGAAATTTAAATCTTAACACTCAGGGCGGAATGGTTAATGTTCAAAACAATGGAGCAATTCAAAATACTCAGGTTCAAAATGCAGGCGGCGGTGTAACCAATATCGCCAACAACGGATATATGCAAAACACAAGCTCCAACATTAACACCTGGAGACAAAATGACAGCGGCACAACCAATATTGTTAATAATGGCCATATGGCAAACCTTAATTCTGTTGCTAACGGTAATGGTGCTAACTTTAATTTTGTAAATAATGGTTCAACAAATAATCTGAATACAAGAACTCTTCACGGTGGTGTAACCAACATTGCTAATACACAGTCTGGTTTTGTAAATAACGCAAGCTTATATGATTCAAAAGACCTGACAAACGTTCAGAACGCTGGTGCCTGGAATAACATGAACTTAACTGGCTATTGGGCTGGTGAATTTAATGTTCACAATACTTCAACCGGTTCAATCAACAACCTGACAACTCAAAACGTAGGCAATAAACCAGGCAGCTTATTCAATATTCAGAATGATGGCTTCATCAACAATGCTAACATTAATGCTCAGGGCGGTTCAGTTGTAAACTTCAACAACTTTGCCGGTATGATCAATAACTTCAATGGTTTCGCTGATAATAATTCCCATTTAAATATACTCACATAACTAAAAACTCAAAGAATAAGTTCAAAGCCCGGTATCCAGTGATGCCGGGTTTTAACATGGCTTTTTTGAACCTTCCCTTGATATTAATTTTTTTAGTGAAATAATGATAGTTCATTAGAGGTCTTAAAGCGGGTGAGAGATATGTTTGAAGAAATTGAATTAAACCCTAATAAGCTTGTTCAATATTTAAAAAAAACATCAAGTGATTTTACAAAGAATGATATTATTAAATTTATTCAGGAAAATAACATTAAAATGGTTAATTTCAGGTACGTTGGAGGGGACGGCCGGTTAAAAAAGCTTAATTTTATTATTAATAGTAAAAAACATCTTGATAGCATTTTATCTGCCGGTGAGCGTGTTGATGGGTCAAGCCTTTTTCCATATATTAGTGCTTCTTCGAGTGATCTTTATGTTATTCCCAGGTATAGAAGCGCCTTTGTTGATCCTTTTGCTGAGTTTCCTACGATTGATTTAATGTGTTCTTTCTACACAAGTGAAGGTAAACCACTGGAAAGTTCACCTGAATATATTATTAAAAAAGCTCATAATGCACTGAAAGAACAAACAGGGTTTACGTTAGAAGCAATGGGAGAACTTGAGTATTATCTTTTTTCGGAAGTTGATACTATTTATCCTATTTTAGAACAAAGGGGATACCATGAATCACATCCATTTTCTAAATGGGGAGCCATCAGAAAAGAGGCAATGAAGGCTATCAGTGAAATAGGTGGCAAAATAAAATATGGACATGCTGAAGTAGGAAATATAATCAATAATAACATTCAGATGGTACAGCATGAGATAGAGTTTTTGCCAGTACCGATCGAAGATGCAGCAGATCAAATCTTGCTTGCTAAATGGGCCATTAGAGAAATTGCTTATAAACACCATCTTGAGATAAGCTTCGCACCTAAAATCATAGTTGGACATGCCGGTAGTGGTCTTCATATACATTCAAGGCTGGTTAAAGACGGTAAAAATATGATGGTTGATGGTAATAAATTGAGCGATGTGGCTAAAAAACTTATTGCAGGTTATTTGCTTCTTGCTCCTTCACTTACGGCTTTTGGTAATACTGTTCCCACTTCGTTTTTAAGGCTGGTTCCTCATCAAGAAGCCCCAACAAGCATATGCTGGGGTGATAGAAATAGATCAGTACTTATCAGAGTTCCACTGAGTGGACATGGGGTTGACGAAATGATCAAAGATGCAAACCCCCAGGAGATAATAGAACATCAGGAATACATTAACAGCCAAACAGTTGAACTCAGAAGCCCGGATGGCAGCGCAAATGCTCATCAACTTTTAGCAGGTATGACTGTTGCAGCATTATTTGGGCTGGAAAACCCTGATTCAATTGATGTGGCAAACAAATTGTATGTCAATGTTGATGCCAGCTCTTTAAAACATCTGAAGCAATTGCCAAAATCCTGTTATGAAGCAGCAGAAATGCTCTTAAAAGACCGTGAAATATATGAAAGAAATTCAGTCTTTCCTCCGGGTATGATTGACAAAATAGCAGCCGATTTAAAAGCTTTTAACGATAAAGATCTCAGTGAACGTATGTTTGGAAATGCTGATGCATTGAAAAACATTGTTGATAGATATATTCATTGCGGCTAGGTTTTATACTAAACGGCATAACAAATTAAACACTTCTATAATTAGCCCTTTACCTTATGAAATCTGATTGCTGATACTACGTTGCCATCAAAAGGTAACTGATTCAAGAAATTAGTGTCGGGGGTTAAAAAAACCGCACAGCGGTTTTTTTAACCCCCTCCCTGCTTTGGCTGGAATCAGTAATTTCTTAATCAATCAGAGGTTCCTGTTATGAATAAGTTTTAAAATTAGTATTATATTTGTTGACTAATGTATTTGTTGACTACTTCCTGCGTTTAAATGTTACTTCACTTATGTCAGGGTCGAAAGGTACTTTCAGTGTAGATATTTCACCTTTGAGATTCATATCAAACTGTACAGGTATTTTAGACTCCTCATCCTCCATTGTAAATATATCATAGTGAAAATGAGACACCGGATAACTAATGTTATTGTAGGTAGCTACCAGTTTATTGTTTTTCATTTTCAAATCAAATGGCCCGTAAGCATCGTTATAGTAGGTTCCGGTGTACCTTGTCAGAGGCAAAGAAGGTTTTGTATTTTTGATCTGTGTTTTCAGAAAGTCTTCTTCAGCTTTTTTTGATGTTTCAGCTTCTTTTTTGTTGCGATCTTTAAAACGTTTGCTCCAGTTTATTCTGTCATTGCCAAGCAAACGGTCTATTGCAAACATACTTGTTACGTGTGGCAAGATGGTTCTGCCATTAGAAAGTGCAACAATACCGAGGTTTTGTTCAGGCAAAAGAAATATACTGGCGTGAAAGCCTCTTATTTGGCCGTCATGCCTGAGAATTGGAACATCATTATATTTGGTTGCTCCCCAGGCATAAGCATAACTTTCGTAATATAACTCATCCCAGGGTAATGCTTTTGGCATTATAAAGCCCGGGGTATGAATTTCATCCATCATTTCAGATGAAATTAACTCTTTGTCTTTATATTTACCTTTATTTAGGTTAAGAATAAGCCATTTAGACATATCATTGATTGTTGAGTTGATTCCTCCAGCCGGGCAGAAGCTATCAGCATTTTCAAAGGGTACAGGTTTGGCCCCCTCTTCATCTGAGTTATAAGGCAAGGAATAGTTATCAGTTTTTTGTGAGTCTAAGACTGAAAAGTTAGTAGAATCCATTTCAAGAGGATCTAAAATCTTTTCCTGCACATAGTTCTCCCAGGTTTTGCCAGAGATTTTTTCAATCAGATAGCCCAGTGTAACATACATAAAGTTATTATAGCGCCATTGCTGCCGCAGTTCTGCAAATGGTTGAAGGTATTGAAGCTTATTAATAAGTTCTTTTCTGTTGCATGAAGTGTTTGCCAGGATAACATCATTACGGGAAATACCTGTAATATGTAACATAAGATCTCTTGTTGTTGCATGATTTGATGCATACTCATCAGCAAGTTTAAATCCAGGCATATAGTATTTTAATGGCTTGTTAAAATCGATTTTATCTTCATCAACCAGTATACCAAGAGCTGTTGTTGTGAATGCTTTTGAGTCAGAGCCAATGGCAAAAAGAGTATCAGGTGTTACAGGAAGCTTTTTTTCAAGATCTCTATAACCAGAGCAGTTCATATAAATGACTTTATCCTTTTTGACAATAGCAATAGCCATTCCGGGCACATGCCATTCTTGCATGAGCTGGTTTATTTCGGCGTCAAAGCCCTGTAAAGATTCTATTTCAGGCAAATCCTGTGCATAAACAGTGCTAAAGCTTATACTCAGGGCAAAAAGAAATACACAAAAACTACAAATACTTTTTATCATTATTGCCCCTTTCTGATTGTTGCCAAAAAAATAACTTCTAGTTATACCTGTAATCTAGCACAAAAATAAAATTCAAGATCAGTCTGCATTCAGGTCATTTTATCAATGATTTTCAGAATAAAAGAACCTAAAAACCTTTTATCAATATAAATTGTTCTTTTAATTGCATATTTCAATTTTCTTTTGAGGTATAATATTGCCAGTTTAGAGGAGTGGAAAGATTATGAAAAAAAGTTTTTTTACGGTAATGATTCTTATTTGCAGCCTGATATCTTATAATCAGGCTTTTGCAGAAAGTCAACCTGCTAACAAGCAGTTCATAGCAGACGTTAGCACATCAGAAGCAGCCATCAATCAAGATGGTCACCCGCTAACAAACTATATCGAAGAAGGTTATGAAGATGTACACAAAGTTTTTGACCAGTTTATGGTAGGATATCTGCATGAAAACCTTGACGCAGTGCTTGAAACTCTGCCGGATAATGAGCATGTTGTCTTTATTGGTAGTGGCTCCCGGGCTATTTTAGTAGGTAAAAACAACATTAAAGAAGTATTTGAACACGATTTTAAGGCAATGGATGATTTTGATGTTAATATTCCCTGGCTTTATATCTTTGGGGAAGGGAAAGTTGCCTGGCTGAATGCTATTGCACTGGCTGTTTATAAGACAGAGGATGAAACAGAACATGTTATTAAATCCAGAATAACTATGGTATTTCAAAAAATTGATGACAACTGGAAGATAATTAACCTGCATTTTTCATTTCCGGCAGCAATAGCCCGGCAAGAAACGATTAAAATTGAAGAAGTAGAGGTAGAAATTAATGACAGATAACCAATACTTATGTATTGATTCTGCATACAAGTCTTAGATAGGAATAAATTATGAAGCGTAAATTATATTGTTTATTGATATTTACAATGATATGTATGTTATCAGCTTTTCAGCATTCTGCTAATGCAGAAAATAAAGAGATAGCAGATTCTGGTTACAACCTTTCTGGCACTCTTATAGCCACAAAGGGACACGGCGGTGGGGTTCATCACGGTGGCAGCCACCACAGCAGCGGTGGGGTTCATCATAGTGGCAGTCATCATAGCAGTAAAACTCATCATGGCAGTGGCGGTGGAGCCCATGCTGGAGGTGCTCATCATGGAGGGATGGTTCACCCGGGTTATAATCATCATACAAATCATAATATAACACCACATAATAATATTCATCCTTATAAACCTCATAACGTCACACCTCACGGTAATATAAACCATCATGATACTCATAAGCCCTCAGATTATGATCACCGCAAACATGATACACCACATCATGGCAGTATTAATCATCATGACTACATACATAATCATCATCCCTACAATCATCATAACCATAAAGACATAAACATACATAAAAATGTCAATATACACAAGAATGTTAGAGTACGTAATACCACAATAAACAATTATTACCCTGACTGGCGTTATCACCATTACCATGTAGGCCCCTACTGGCGTGGCTGGTGGAATGGCTATAATTACCATTACCCCTGGGGAGTAGCTCTGGGTACCTTTATAGGGACACTGCCCCTCACAATGGCAACTATATATAGTGCTGAAAATAATACAAAATATTATTATAACGAAGGCGTATACTATGTCCACAGTGATAATGGTTATCAGGTAACAGAACCTCCCGCAGGTTTGCAGGTACAATCAATACCTGATGGATATCTGTCAGTTTCTGCCAATGGAATTCAATACTATTACTACTTTGGCACCTTTTATGTTTTTAATCAATCCACAGGAACCTATAATGTCGTTGCTCCACCGATGGGCGCAACTGTACCCTATATTCCAGATGGATTTGATGAGGTTGATATAAATGGTCAAACCATTTTACAGGTTAATAACACCTACTATTTACCTGTAGATGAAGGCAGCACAAAGGTTTTCAAAGTAGTTAATCCTGATATGATCTAGTATTAATCAGAATTACTTAAAAAACTTTTTTAACCTGAACAGATTTTAATAATCTGGCTATAAAAGTGCTTTTCAGGCATTAATAAAGCATCCTGCCCATCATCAGGAAAAATGTTTACCGGTTTTTTTTAATATGACTAATGCATAACTATAACAATAGACTTTTTGTTTTCGATTTTCAAAAATTTAAAAAGTGAAGATTTGGGTTGAATGAGCAGGCAACCACTTGCTTAGAAAGATCACAAGAAAACACTCAATACCCCGGGGGATAGCCTGCAAAGCAGGCGAAAGGGGGCGCTGCCCCCTTTATGGGGTCAGGTGACAGTCATGGCACGAGTTTTGAAAATCGAAAAATTTTTAAGTTATGCACTGATCTTAAAACTTTTATTTTATAATTATGTAAATCTCTTAATAGTAAAACAACCAGCAAAAGGATCAAAAAAGCTTATGTCAAAACGAATTGACCTGCATATACATACATTTCACAGTGACGGTGTTATGCTTCCGAGTGAAGTAATAACCAAAGCAATGCAGATGAACTATCAGGCAATAGCACTGACAGACCACGCTGATGAATCCAATCTTGAAGAACTGGTATATAACTTTAAAACCCTTTTAAAAATGACCCCACCCGAAAAACTAGAAGTATTAATAGGTGTTGAGCTTTCTTATATATATCCTGAAGAACTGGAACCGCTGGCTCAAAAGGCCAGAAATCTAGGTGTACAGGTTATTCTTGTTCATGGTGATTCGCCTGTTGAACCATTTGCCGGAGAAATAAACGAAGCTGCTGTAAGATGCAAAGAAGGATTAATTGATATCATTGCTCATCCCGGGTTCATAACCCCGGAACAGGCTAAACTTGCAGCAGAAAAAAACATCTATCTTGAATTATCTTCACGAAAAGGGCATTGCATTGCTAACGGCCATATTGCAAAAATGGCTGTTGAAGCAGGAACCAGGATGATAGTTAATTCTGATGCTCACACAGGCACAGACCTGATTACGTTCGAGTTTTCTCAGGCAGTAGCAAAAGGGGCCGGACTTGACGATGATGAAGTATACAGGGTTACAGAAGTTTATCCGGTTGAACTTGTTGAAAAGGCCAGAAAAATTAAGTTTTTGCAGCTTTAAAATCTATATTATCTACATACAGGTTTTCTCCGGCCATCATGACAGATATTATGGCAATATAACATTGATTAAAACTACCTAAGAATAAAAATAGCCCTTAAAAGCTTGTTTATTGACTGATTTATACGATTGCAAATTGAGCAATAGAATGTATAGCCTGCCATTCAAAATTCCAGAGGCCAGAACTATCTATAGCATAATTGCCAAGACAGGCAAGTTTGCAATTTGAACTATTTTCAGCAATATAACGATATTCTGAAGATCTAATAACCTCACCCAGAGATTGTTTTCTGAGATCAGCAATAGGTTTTCTATCATAGCATCTGAGTACTTTGCCATCAGAATACATAACAAGTGTTACTTTAGGCCAGTGACAGGTATAATGATTCTTTTTATTTATTATGTAGTCAATAAAATAATCAGAATTACGTATAGGGTAGCCCTGATTTTTGAGGTCTTTAATTAATCTGAAATCGTCAGCCAGTTCGTCATCTGTTTTTTCGTATTGTTTGACCTCATTTTTACCCTGCCAGTCCTGAAAATCCTGATTGCTTTTGTTGACAACAAAATAGAGAAGTATGCCCAGATCTTTAGCAAGGTTGGCAACTTCCTGAATTCTGCCGTTGCTCTCAGTTGATACACAATGACAGATATATATTCTCATCTTAGGATATTTTTTCTTGAGAAGAGTTATACCATTTGTAGCTCTGTCATATAAACCTTCAGTACGACGCATTTTATCGTGGTGACAGCCTACAGCATCAATTGAAACAAAAGTCAGATCAGCATATTTGCCATAATCTGATCTTTCTTCAAGAAAATATCCGTTGGTTGCAACCTTGGTATACATTCCATTATCCTGAGAAGCTTTGCATATTTGCGGCAGATCATCTCTTAAAAGCGGCTCTCCTCCCCAGATTATGCTGGTCATAAAGCCTTCTTTTTTTGCTTCACGATAAACTCTCTGTATTTCTTCAAGAGAAAGTTCATCTTCTTTTATGTGATGCTTCCAAAAACAATAAGGACAATCAGAATTACACCTGTTTGTAACCATATGTGATAATGAAAACGGCCGTGGTCTTTTAGAAAAGAATCTGCTATGAACAACTGACTTCATTCCACCCAGCAAATGAGAAAAATAATGAAACCTTTGCAAATAATTCCAGGTTGCTCCCTTTTCTATATCAGATCTAACATCTTTTATACCGGCATCTTCTTTAGGCTTAAAGGCTTCAGGTGAGTTTACAGAGCCACTCATACCGATTTTGCCAGTTGTATATTGAGTCATTTTTGATTTTTAGCCTCCGAATTGACAAAATATTTAGACTTCTAAATAATTTTTAACAGAATTTTCTTATTGTTCAGCATCTTATCTATTTTAATTAATATTTATTTTGATTCCTGAAAGATTATTTTTCCACTAATTTCAGGATAAAAAAAGGATAACATAAAAAATTCACATTGGTTGAGTTGTTAAATACATCTTTATAATTAGATTTAAGAATTATTAAGAATTAGTGAAGAAATTTCTTATTGAACATTTTTTAAACTTTTCAAAAGCTTTTAATGATAATATTTTTAAATATGTAGCGTCGTTTTTAATATAAATAAACATTATTAAGTTTTTTAAATTATTTAATTGCTTATATTAAGGGACATCGTTTTGATAATAACAATTTGTGCAGATGAAACATCTGTTTTGAACTATAAAGACGAAAAAAAACTCCAGAATATTGAGGCTCAAGATAATATTATCTATTCTGTTAAAAGCAGGTATAGCAATATCAGCATATCAGACAGTGACATAGGACGTATGTTAATGTTTGACAGATCATATCAGGGTGGAAATATTAATTATATAAGTTTTAAAGGCGGTATGCCATATACAAGATATTATCATCTCGCAGGTATTTTTAATACTGATATTAGAAATATACTGATACTAGGCATTGGCAGTGGTTCTGTCATCAAAGACTCTACGATGATATATGATTATAGAGAAATTGATGCCATTGATATTGATTCTGAGGTTGTTGATATTGCTCAAACCTATTTTGAATTACCCCAAAATAATAGAATTAACTATATTGTAGAAGACGCCGGTTCTTATATATTAAGAACTGATAAGAAATATGACCTTGTTATTGTTGACCTGTTTCTTGCTAAAGGTATGCCTCTAAACTTCCTAACAGAAGAATTTGCTCAAAAGTTATCTGATATATTGACAGATAATGGCATAGTTGGTATTAACCTCTTTGGCAATGAAGATATTTCAGGTGACCAGAGTATTATTTTCCGCTCACAGTATAAAGTATACAATAATATCTTTCCTTTTGTTGCCTGTTTTCCGGTGATTTACGGTGCTTATGAATTCTATAGACTTGCCTGTAACCTGAGATATAAACTTGGTAATTTGACCAATATCGTTTTACTGGCTGCCAGAAAACCTCATGATTTCAACAATAACCATTTCATATCAAGAGCAAAAAAACTTCAACAACACTCTAAATTCAACTATTTCAAAAATTATAGCCTCTATGCAAGAGATATTTATACCCAAAAGATCAATACTGACGATATAAAACCCATTAAAGATTCTTTTCTCAAAATAAAAGACCTCACAACTAAAAAACTTACCGGTTTAATTAAAAACTGATCCATCGGACGACAAAATAAACCCACTGGTCGATGAACACAGCCACAATATTATTAATAATTAATATAGGGTGTGTTTATCGTAAGTTAGGAATTGGGTGTTCAGAAGTGGACATAAAAAAAGTTTTAACAGGCAAAATAGGTTTAAGTTCATTTTTTGCAATGATTGCATACTTGATGAGCTCAGGTGTTGTTATGGCGCAGGTCACTGTGCCCAATATCAACCTCACAGTTGGTGGTTCAGGTGCCCCTGAAGACCTAACGAAAGGGCTTCAGATATTAATTGTATTAACCATTCTCACACTGGCCCCCAGTATACTTATCTTAATGACATCTTTCACCAGAATAGTAATAGTTCTGGCACTTGTCAGACAGGCCATAGGAACACCTTCACTGCCGCCTAACCAGATTATAATAGGCTTGTCAGTTATATTAACTTTCTTTGTAATGGCACCAACTTTTGAAACTATACATCAAACTGCTCTTGAGCCTTATTCTAAAGGTGAAATGGCACAGGATGAAGCCTTTAAAAAAGGTATGGAGCCATTAAGAGCATTTATGTTCAAGCAAACAAATGAAAAAGACCTGGCCCTGTTTGTAAAAATGTCAAAGATCAAACAACCAGATGTTCTTGCTGATGTTCCAACCTATGTTCTGATACCTTCATTTATTATTAGTGAACTTAAAAGAGCATTTCAGATTGGTTTTATTGTCTTTCTGCCATTTCTAATTATTGATGTAGTTGTGGCCAGTATCCTGATTTCTATGGGTATGTTATTCTTGCCTCCTGTAACAGTCTCTCTGCCTTTTAAAATCGTCTTATTTGTGCTGGTAGACGGATGGCACTTGATTACAAAGGCACTTGTTTCAGGCTTTATGACTTAAAAGGATCTATCAATGACTGAAAGCATGTTCCTAGAGCTTATACAGCGTACACTATTAATAATCATACAGCTAAGTATGCCCGTTTTACTGGTAAGCTTATCTGTTGGTCTTTTAATAGGACTCTTTCAGGCTGTTACACAAATTCAAGAAGCAACACTGACCTTTGTACCCAAGATTATTATGAGTTTACTTACTCTTTCTATACTTGGCCCATGGATGTTAAGAAACTATGTAACTTTTGTCAATGAGCTATACCAGAACTTGCAGCTCTTCATGTAACTTAAAATATTCAGGGATAATAAATGGAATATCTTACAACAGATGCTGTATTAATATTTTTCCTGATATTGACCCGCAATACGGGCATGCTTCTTACTGCACCAATATTTGGCACTGGACAAATGCCCAACAATGTTAAAGTAGCTATATCTTTTGGCTTAACGGTTGTTATGTTTCCTATTGTTTTTATGCAAACAACATCCGTACCAAATCAAATACCACTGTTTGCACTGGCTGCTGCAAAAGAAATGGCTGTCGGACTATTATTAGGTTTCTGTGCAGCTTTATTTATGGCTTCTATCCAGCTTGCAGGTGAATATATCAGCCACCTGATGGGTCTGAGTATTGCAAACGTTGTTGACCCTGTTACCAGACAGCACGTACCGGTAATAGGCCAGTTTTACTTTATTCTGGCTTTATTGCTCTTTTTATTTGTTAACGGGCATCACTGGCTTATTGCAGCAGTGCAAAATAGTTTTGAAGCTGTACCGATCGGGCTGGCGTTTCCTGGTGGGCAGCTTGCTATGGAAAAAATCATTTATATATCCTCTGAAATGTTTGTTATTGCTATGATGTTGATTGTACCTGTTCTGGGTGTTCTTTTCGTAACAGAGGTTGCCCTAGGCTTTATGGCAAAAGTTATGCCCCAGATGAACATATTTGTAGTTGGCCTGCCTCTTAAAATCTATGTCGGACTTGTTGTTATGGTTATGATTATGCCTATGTCGCAGTCTTTCATTGCAAATATCTTTAGAACTTTAAATCATTTTCTTTTCAAATTAGTAATATAGGAGTAACTTTTAATGTCAAACTCCAGTGCCGGAGAAAAAACAGAAAAGGCGACGCCAAAACGACGGCAAAAAGCACGACAGGATGGTCAGGTAGCCAAGAGTGCTGATCTATCATCAGCTGTGGTTCTTAGCATTGCTTTTGCGATACTTTTTTTCCTTGGCAAGTATATGCTAAATGACCTATCAATTATTCTCAGAACCAACCTTTCACATTTTGAAGTTGATAATATCACCCTTGAAGGTATTGTACCTTATTTGATTTCTTATATAATCATTGTAGCAAAGCTTTTAGCCCCTCTTCTTTTCTGCCTTATGCTCATAGGTGTGGTTGTTAACATTACTCAAGTCGGGCCTTTATTAACTTCAAAACCTCTCAAGCCAAGCCCCACTAAATTAAACCCTATTAACGGCTTTAAGAGAATTTTTTCTTTAAGGGGGCTTGTAGAACTTTTAAAAGGTATTCTAAAGGTATTAATTATAGGGGGTGTAGGTTACTTTACAATTTATTCACAGCGTGAAAACCTTATGGCCCTTTCAGGTATTGATCTTGAAATTGCAGGTATTGTAATAAACAACATAATTTTCTCAATTTCCTGGAAGGTATGTATAATATTGTTGATACTCGGGATTTTCGATTATATCTACCAGAAATACGAATTTGAAAAATCAATTAAAATGACCAAACAGGATGTCAAAGACGAACTGAAAAATACTGAAGGCAACCCACAGATCAAGAGGAAAGTGAAATCTGTTCAGATGCAAATGGCTCAAAATAGAATGATGAGCAAAGTTCAGGAAGCAGATGTCGTGGTAACAAACCCTACACACTTTGCTGTAGCCATAAAATATGATGCTAAAACCGCACCAGCACCGATAGTTATTGCTAAAGGTGCTGATCTTATTGCAAAGAGAATAAAAGAGCTGGCTAAAGAGCATAAAGTGCCTATTGTAGAAAACAAACCTCTTGCTCGAAGTCTGTATAAGCTTGTAGATATTAACAAAATGATACCTGCTGAATTGTTTGTGGCCGTTGCAGAAGTGCTGGCTTATGTTTATAAAAAGAACAAACGGCGAAATAAAAGAAAAAAAGAGGCTCTTCTTAAATAATGTTTAAACTGACTAACATTCTAAAAAACAGAGATATCATTCTACCGGTTGGTGTAGTACTAATCGTAGCAATGATGTTAATACCTTTACCGCCTCCATTGCTTGATGTTTTGCTGACTATCAATATAGCTTTTGCTGTTACAATAATGCTGGTAGCTATATATACTAAAGAGCCTTTACAATATTCAACTTTTCCAACAATATTGCTTGTCGCTACACTGTTCAGGCTGGGCCTTAACGTAAGTTCTACACGTTTAATCTTGCTTCAAGCCAATGCTGGTCAGGTTATCGATGCCTTTGGCAGCTTTGTTGTCGGAGGCAACTATGTTGTTGGTGTCCTGATATTTATTATACTTGTTATCATAAACTTTATTGTTATTACTAATGGTGCTACCCGTGTATCAGAAGTTGCAGCCAGATTCACACTGGATGCTATGCCCGGCAAACAGTTAAGTATAGATGCTGATCTTAATAGTGGCCTTATAGATGAAGCATCCGCAAAAAAAAGAAGGCAAGAAATAGAGAGAGAAGCCGATTTCTACGGCACAATGGATGGTGCTACCAAGTTCGTAAAAGGGGATGCTATTGCAGGTATCATCATTACAATTATTAACATTGTCGGGGGCTTAATCGTTGGTGTCTGGCAACAGGGCATGTCTCCGCCGGATGCAGCTTCAACCTATACATTGCTCACAGTTGGTGACGGTTTAGTATCTCAGTTGCCAGCTTTAATTATATCATCTGCCACAGGTATTATTGTTACCAGAGCTCATAGCGATGCAAACAGTCTTTCTGAAGATATGGGCGGACAATTATTTGATAACCCGAGAGTATTAACACTAGTTGCTGCTTTAATGATTTTTCTTAGCATTGTACCCGGGCTGCCCTTTTTGCCTTTCGTTATTATAGGCGCTATTGCAGGAAGTGCTGCTTATTATAAATATAAATTTATCAAAGAACAGGAAGAAAGTGCCATACAGGCCGCATCAATTGATCAAACCAAAACTAAGAAATCCTTGAAAAAGGGACCTGAAAATGTCATGGACCTTTTAAGTATCGAAACTCTCGAGTTGGAAATAGGATACAGACTTGTTGCCCTTCTTGATACAGATAAAAGTGGTGATCTTCTTGATAGAATTACTCAGATAAGAAGACAAACAGCAATGGAAATGGGTATCATTTTGCCTTCTGTCAGAGTTAGAGACAATTTACAGCTAGGGCCTAACTCTTATCAGATAAAACTTAAAGGGCTGCCTATTGAAGGTGGTGAAGTTCTTCCGGGCAAATGGCTTGCCATGGATGCCGGAACCGTAGTAGAACCGTCACCAATTAAAGGTATTAAGACTGTTGAACCGGCCTTTGGGCTTCCTGCACTCTGGATCGATACATCTTCAAAAGAACAGGCCGAAGCCCTCGGGTATACCGTAGTAAGCCCCTCAGCTGTAGTTGCAACACACCTCACAGAAGTGATTAAAAAGCACGCCGGCGAACTTATCAGCCGCAGTGATGTTCAATCTCTGCTTGATAACGTCAAAAAGAAATCTGAAGCTCTTGTTGAAGACCTTGTATCTGAAGATCTCAGCGTGGGAGAGATTCAGCTCGTTCTCCAAAACCTGCTTAGAGAAAGAATTTCAATTAGAGATCTCGGAACTATCCTTGAAACACTCTCTAATCACTGCAAAATATCTAAAAACCCTGATTATCTGACAGAACAATGCAGAATGGCACTGGCTCGAAATATTTGTAAACAGAACCTCAGCCCTGACGGAGACCTCGTTGCTCTCACATTATCTCCTGAAGTAGAACAGACAATTCTTGAAGGTCTCAGCGATGATGGACAATCCTTAAATATTGACCCGGTCTTTTTGCAAAACGTCTTAACTTCTCTAGGGCAGGAAGTTGAAAATTGCCTGACAACTCTTGGCATTCAGCCCATAGTTCTCTGTAGCGGCGTGATAAGACTGCCATTTAGAAGACTTATTGAAAGAACACTACCACAGTTGACAGTTATGTCATATAATGAGGTAACACCTCAAACTAATGCAAAATCAGTTGGTGTTGTAAAAGCTAGCACAGATTCTTCTGTATACAGTTAAAAGTTATGAGATAAAGAAAAATGGAATTTCTTAAATTAAATCAAAAAGTCCAGATTATACTGGAAACTACCCCTAACGTTACTAAAACCTGTGTCAGCCAGATAATGGACTATGACAATACATCTATGCTTATTGCTGATCCTACTTTTAAAGCTCAACCTGTCAATGTTCCAATAGGTTCAGTAATTGAAGTTCTTGTCATTGATACAAAGTGCGTTTATTCATTTAATACCAGCGTTATCGGAAAGCAAAAAAACCCGCCAGCACTATGGCTTAGCTTGCCTGAAACCTATAGAAGGGTTCAGCGTAGAGAATATGTCAGGGTTAATATCAAACTTCCTGTAGTAGTAACAATCAAAGGAGAAACCACTATCGCTGATGAATGCCTTGAATCTAATGTTCTTGCTGAAAGCGTACTCGAAGACGGCTTCTTCTCTACCACCAGCATTGATATCTCAGGCGGAGGTATTAAGATATTTGGCCCGCTTCAATTTGAATCTGATACCATTATAAAAGCAATGCTCAGATTGCCAATGAAAGAAATTATCTCTAATGCTAAAGTCATTAGAAGTATACCTAATACAAAGATTTCAGAAAAAGAGTTTACACCAAACGAATACGCTAAGTTTAACTACATAACTGCACTGTGCTTTACTGACATAGAAGATGTCGACAGATCAACCATTATTCAGCTTTGTTTTAAACGTCAACTTGAACTAAGACAAAGAGGAATCGTGTAAGGAGGTCGTTAAACCATTATACTGAGAAAGAAATTCGCAGGGATAATAGGGACAAGCTCATTCTTGCTGCTCGGAACCCACGTCTTATTATTCAAAAAAACAATAACACTATATGCTGTCTTTGACGCTCTGTGGTTTGGTTTTATAGGTGCCCTTATAACAGGGTTTATAGGTTATCAAATAGGCAGAGTGATAGAATCTCCACCTCATAGAAAAGCCCCCTCAAAAGAGGATGTAATCAATACAGACGACGACCTGCTCATTGATGACATCATGATCGATGAAATAAAAAATATTCAGAATAGTGAATAGCAACCTGGAGAATATTAGAATTGTTTAATACTTTATGTCTTTTAGTAAATAATAAGGATAAAATATGACAGATTGTATTTTTTGTAAAATAATCAATAAAGAAATACCCTCAAAAATAGTGTGTGAAACAGATTATGCACTGGCATTTGAAGATATCAGCCCGCAGGCACCAGTGCATATCTTAGTAATACCCAGAAAACATTTTGCAGATGTAATTGAAGCTGAAGATGCTGAACTTCTTGGCAAATTATTATTGCTGGCCGGCAAAATAGCTAAAGATAAAAATATTGAAGATGGCTTCAGGCTGGTAATAAACAAAGGCGCAAAAGCCGGACAAACAGTATTTCATCTGCATATTCATATACTAGGTGGGCGTTCATTAGGGTGGCCACCGGGTTAAAAAATTTTAGTATTGAATTGAGTAAATTATTATGTTAATATAAATACGCTGCAAAGTGTTCGTGCTCAATTTCTTAATGGGCACGATTTTTTAAATCATCAACCCGAAGGGAGGTCAGGAAAAAGTTGACGGAAATACAGGTCGGCGATAATGAAAGTATCGAGAACGCTTTGAGGCGCTTCAAGAAAAAAATTCAAAAAGCTGGCATCCTTTCTGAAGTCAAACGCCGTGAAAGGTACGAAAAACCAAGCGTTAAGAAAAAAAGAAAACAGGAAGCCGCAAAGAAAAGACGTGTTAAATAGAATCATACAATGTCTTATTAAAGACCGGTTCTTTTAAGAGCCGGTTTTTAATTTATTTAAAGATAATTTTTTATTTCTGTAAGGTATTTTAGCAGTCTATCTTTGGAATGGCCTTCTTTTAAAACAATATGTTCGCAGTCTGTAAAATATATAATCAAACGTAAATAAACATCACCTTCTGTATCTTTGCCTTCTTCAAGATCAATTTCGTCAACTTCTTCATAAGTATATGTTTTCAACTCTTTTTTGTATATATATTGTTTTATAATTGTTATTAACAGCTTTTCTCTGTCAAATATAACAGTAGAAATAAAACTTTTCAGTGACCAGTTAATAAAAAATACAAATACAACAGGTATAGCAATCAAAAAAAAGATTTTCATTACATTATTGAAAAGATTATCACCAACGGGTTCGGTTAAAAGCAAATAATAAACTATACCCCCTAAAGAATTGAAAAAAAGTGTAAATATCCAGACAAAAACGCTTATGTGGTTAGTGATTTTGTATTGCAGCATAAAAGCCTCTTTGATAAGTAATATATGGTTATTATAAACGGAATATCTGATTAATTAAGGAATTACTTATTCCAGAATAAACAGGGAGCAAAACTTTTTACGGCAAATTTAAGTAAAACCTAACAGGCACATAGGCATAAATACTCAGTCAATTGATAACATAAAATTTTATAATGAAATGAAGTGAGCAGCTTTTTGAGAGATTCATAACATTATCTAACTGAGAAGAGAAAGAATTTTATGTTTGGAAATATTTCTAGACCATCAAAAATTGATACTTCAAGGTGTGGCAAGGAAAAGTTTACTCATCCTGAGACAAATCAGGCTGTAACAAAGGGTGTAGCCTTTCAGGCATTTGATTCACTCAAAAACGATGCCTTTAATCGTGTATATCAACACGAAAAAGCCCATCAACAGGCTGGTGGCAGTCAGGCCGGCAGTATATTTATTGATTATGATTCAAATGGTGTTGCTCAGGGTGGTCACGTTGATATTACATTACCTAAAAGTGTCAATAAAGAAAACCCGCAGGAAACACTGACAAAAGCCACCACAGCTTATGACGCAGCACTGGCCCCGGGTGACCCCTCTGGCCAGGATCTTTCTGTAGCCTCAATGGCAATGAGCATTATGGGCCTTGCCCAGCTTGCTATGGGTATAAAAAACAACAATCAGGCTGCTAACACCCCTTTTGATCGTTTTACCAGCGGGCAAAAATTTAATATGATGGCCTGAATACCTGTTTTTGTAATGCTTGATATCAGGCGGTTTCTGGCTATATTACGATGAAATCTTTTACCCTGAAGGCTTATTGACTTTCTATTTACTTATGTTTCAATTTGTATATACTTTGTATACAACAATAGTGCAAACATAAGCGTAAATAGTTATAATAAAAAACAGTAGAGATTGTTTTTATAAAAATAGACCTGATTACTGGTGTATTTATAATTTATTTAGCAGTTAAGGATCACAAGGTAGTCATAGTGAAAATATTTCATTAGATCTCTGCTATGTTTTCTAACCGAAACCTTTTATGAGAGAGAAAATTCAATAGCGCAGTAAGAATGAAAGTTTGTCTGGCTGCGTTTAATATGGAAAGTTAGTTTATTTAGTTCCTTTGGTTTGCAGGAATTAGAGAGGTAATCGGAATTTTATTCAGTAGTTTAAAACAAATCGATGAAGTGACAGCCGGCGTTAATGTACGTTGCAAAAAGAATTCAGAAGAACTAAAAGAGTTCAACGCCGGTCAAAAAGAGAAATCTGGTAGCCTTAAAACTACCTTTGCATCAATATTTTCAATATTAGAAGAGAAGGCTGGTTCTAAAGACAAAAATACTCCTAATATAGCTCCCCAGAATAACCATCAAAATATTGCTCCCCAATTTATTACATTTGCTTAAACGTGTGGTTTTATTGCTCCATTTGCTCTGCTGATGACCTGCCCTAAAAAATACTCACCTGCTAGACGGTTTTTTAGGATTATGGGTGTTTATCACCCTCTTTTTTTTTGGAAATTTATTTCACTATCTTAGACCCTGAAACATTTTCAGAGTAACGGAAATCAGGCAATTTGCTCTTCATATTTATCAAGCAAAGCATTAATCATATTTTTAATCTGGTTTCTATAGACAGAAGGAGAAATTAACTCGCAATAAGGACCATATTTTAAAAGTCTTTTCAAAAGTGTTTCTACATCCTGAGTTGATACTTTTACGTATAACGCTAGCGGGCACTGCTCTTGCTGTATTATTTCTTCATCTTCATAAAGTCTATATGCTCTTGCAACCCTGCCTGTAAGCTTGAAAACAATTTCATAGTCAAATTTTTGCTGTAATTTTTTTGTAGGAAGCTGTTTTATTTCTCTTATATAGTCAACCTGCAGGTGTTGTTTTTGAGATATTTTAGGATTTGTACCTGATATATAAACGTGCTAATGGTGATATTCAATTCTTTCAGGTTCAAGGTATATGATATGTTCGATACCTTCCATCGGTGAATAAGTAATTATGAGGGTTTGTTTTTCAATACAGAACTGTTCAAGTTGTTTTATCAATGTGGCATACTGGCTGTATTGATCCTGAAATATGCTAAAGCTCTCATTTTTGTATTGTTTAAATTTATTGACGGCATCATCTTCGAGATATCTGAAAACTTTCTCTCTCAAAGAATTCAGAGTTTTGATCAAATTAGGCTGATGAAGAGTTTCAAGATAATTGCTTATGATAGCAAGTGCATAAAGCTCGTCGTCTTTTAGATCCATTAAAAAAGGTGATTTTTCAAGCTGATAAGAGCCCACACCTTCAGTATGTCTGATAATGGTCATGCCTGATGTTCTGATTGTATGTAAATACTTTAAGATAACATCTTTTGAAAAGGTTCTTGAAACAATTTTGTCTTCAGAGAGGTTTTCAATCAATTCATCCAGCCCGTAACTGCCTTTATTAAGGAGGTATAATATTTTTAATACTCTGTAAGGTGTAGAACTAATTTTTAGATTCTTTTTCTTTCTTAATAAACTCATCTGAACACTTTGTTTTTAAGGATAATTTAAGCCACCATTTTATTATAAAGAATAAAGATTATAAGTAAATAGATTCTGTAAGTATTTCAGAGCAAAAAACCTATCGCAATTGCCCTGCTGACTTTCACGCTCATACTTTTTTACATTTTTTAGTAGGCAAACAATCTTTATCTGTCAAATCTTTTTGCAGTTTAAAACAATTAAATGAGATTATGAAATTAGTTTTCGAGTAGGCAAAAAACCTATCATTGTAGGGCCTTCTACGGCCCCACGACGTCTCAGTTATATCTGGTTGTATTCTTCGACTGCTTGGGCTCATGTTTGCTTCAATTCATCCTGTTCCCTCGCCAAAGGAGGGTTTGTTTGCTTATCCACAGCAAGTTCCCTCATACTTTTCCACTGAAGGGATTGCCATCTCTAATCAAAATGTCATTTAGAGCTGCCGCACAGTAAAAAAATATGCAAAAAAAAGCTTGAGTGACTCACTAACAGCTGTTATACTTTCTTTATTATTGCTTACCAGTGGACAATATATGGACTACATAAAAATATTAGATGTTTTAAGCTACGTGGTTTTAGGCCTTTTTCTGGGCAGTGTTATCTTCAGCATCGCAGTAAAATTTAAAATCAATAAATACAAAAAAACCGAAGTTGAAATGATTAAAAGACACAAAAATAACACCTTTACTGAATTTGAAATCAATGTAATCAAATCAGTTTGCGTAAATGACCTGTTCCGCTATTATCATTTTTTCTGCCCCTCTGAAAATATCTGGAAAGACATTGCTATTAGGCTTAACGAAGGTGAAAAAGTATTTGATCTCGCAGTATTTAAAACCAAAACAGCTCCACTAAAATGGCCAGTTATGAAAACAATACCTTTTACACTGCTCGTCATCACAACAGAATGCCGAATATTTCTCTATAAGCTTAAACTCTTTGATGTGTACAATTCTCCTGGTGTTATGATAAGGCAATTAAATATAGCAAAATTTGAATCTATAGACTATGACTTGTTACCCAGAAAAACACAACAGCAAATATTTGCTGTTCCCTGCAATATCAATATTAACTACCAGAATAAAGAACAAATAATCTTTGAAAACAGTATAGCTATTATTGCTGAAGAGCTCAAACAACTCTGGTATGAAACAAAAAAACAAAATGGGCAGCCCTATAATATCATAGAATTCGAGAAAAGCTATGCTGAACGCCAGCTGGATAAAATTGAAGAGCTTTATAATAAAAATAAACTACTCGATGATAAATATAAAGAGCTTAAAAAGCGTGCAAAACTCTCAAGAAGCCAGCTTCACAATAAATTGCTTGAACACAGAATCTATGGCAACTAGAATCAAAGTCATAAGTAATCAGATTTCAGAAAATATTGGGCAATTGTTTAATTTTTTATGTCGTTTAGTATAGAATCAACATCAACGGAATGCTATTGTTATACTGTTGCTAGCCTGCAAGATCAAGATGTGCTGTTTTATGAGTATAAAAACTAACAGGGTTTCGCTGTGCTTGAAGAATAATTCGACTGAAAAATATTGATAATGCTTGCTGCCCTGTTATTTGTGGTGATTCTAACTCTGGCATCTTCATTTTGCCAGCGTTTCTTGAAATTATATCCAGTGAAGGGTCTGTATGATTGATCTTTTCCAGAGCCCTGAAAGAATTAATTTTTTTTAACTGTTGAAGATCTTGCCGGGCCTGCGGGCTGAAGTTAAGATTAAAACCTGATATCGAGGCCGCAACTCTCTGAGATTGCCTGTAATCAAATAGCGAAGTCAGGCTAGATAAATGAGCCTCACTTTCTGATTCAACATCTTTTACAGATACAAGAACTTTTTTAAATACATTTTCTGAATTTTTTGCCCACTGTTCAAAATGCTGAAATTCATTATGATCATTTTGTCTTTGCTGAATTTTTTCTGTAAGAGCCAGATGTGCATTTAAAAAGGGCATTTTAGTTGTAATAGTTGAATTTTGCCTTGAGACATCAGTTTTTTTAGCAGGTAAATTCTCTTCCTTTAAGGAGTGGGTTTCGGGTGCAGCATAATTCCTATCGACTCTTGCTGGAAGGTTTTTGAGTTGATCTGTTGATGTATCTACCGGTCTAAAAGCTGATAGGGTCACCTGATAGAACTCCTGTGTCAGGGGGTAATGGCTATTTTGATGCTATGCGCTGATCTTTTATAATTATATTGATTTTTTTTCATTAATCACAATTGTAACCCCTGATTAATTAATGAATTAATAATACCGGCATAAACAGGGCCAGGCTTGCTTTAAACAAACCTGGCCTGATGAAACTTTTTCAGGGAAAGCCCCCAAACTTTTATCGCTATAGCGTCTTAGAAATAGGTATTATAGGTAAATTCTCTGAACCTGAATGCCTGACAGGGTTTTTCGCATACATCAATACTGTCATTGCCTGCCAGCCTATCATAATAATCTACATCTGCTTTAAAGATGCTGAATAAACTTACTAATTTGTCAATGAAACTCATATAGGCCCTCCTGTTTATTGGTTAATTGTCACTTCAGACGTCACTAAGGCTTATTATTAGTATAACAGCTCTTTTAAGATTTTTAAATACAGCGAAATGGTTAAATTTTGCTGATATTTCGAAAGAAATTGTTTAAATTGTGTCCACACAGTTTTTATCGGACATTAAACAAGAAACTTTAACCTTAAATGGGGTTTATAATCAACGTCATAAGTAATCAGATTTCAGAAAATATAGGGCGGGTGTTTCTCTTATGTGCAGTATTTATTGATTTTAAAAATTTTTTAACTTCTGACACTACGTTCTTGAATCTGAAAACTTTTAAGTTATTCAAACACCCCAATTATTTGAATTTGTTCAGTTATTATTAAAAAAAACTACTTCCCTTTAAATTATTTTTGTGTTAGTGTAACCAATAATAAATTAAGTGTGTCTCTTTTGAGCATTTAAAATTATGTAAGTAGGGAAATAATTAGGGGAAAAAGTTTATAACAGGGGGATTTTGTCATGGATTTTAGTATTCCGACTAACAAAATAGTTGTTAATGTTCCAATGAAAAGTGTTAACAACAAACCAGGTGTGAAAACAAGTGTCTCATCACCTCTTGAGAGGAAAAACCCGGGACTTCCTATGCTTGTCGTACCCGGTTTCAATGATCATAACGTAATTATGTTTGGCAGGAAACCTGCTAAAGCAGAACCGTATAAACCTGTTAATGAAATAGAAAAAACAGGTATGCATATTTTTCAAAACGTTGCCCCATCTGTAGTTCGTGTTAACGTCGAATCAACAAGGGTTGTTATGGATCCTCAGACTGGTGAAGTAGAGGAAATACCGGCTGGCGGTCTGGGTTCTGGCTCTATACTTGATAAAGAAGGTTACATTGTAACCAATTTTCACGTTGTAAGCGGTGCAGACAAAATTTCTGTTGAGGTGGAGAAAGGAAAAGAAATACCAGCTAAATTGATTGGTGAAGATCCTTCTACTGACCTTGCTTTAATAAAACTTGACCTGCCTAAAGAAGATCTGGCAAAACTGCCAGTAATGAAGCTTGGTCAATCTGAATCTGCACAGGGCGGTCAGGACGTGTTTGCCGTAGGGAACCCTTTTGGCCTTTACAGGACAATGACTAAAGGCCTTGTAAGCGCACTCAATAGAAGTATTGTGTCACCTGATGGCCGTATGACAAAAAGTGTTATACAGACAGATGCTTCTATTAACCCCGGAAACTCCGGTGGAGCACTGATCAACGCAAGAGGTGAGCAGATAGGTATTAATACTCAGATCTACAGCCCTTCAGGAGCCAGTGCAGGTCTTGGTTTTGCTATACCGATTGATACAGCAAAAGAAGTCATCAAAGACCTTAAAACACAGGGCCGTGTAATCAGGCCATACATTGGCATTAGTGGCGGAACACCTGTTGAAGTTCTTCCACCACAGCTCAAGCAAATGCTGGGTATTAAGTCTCTTAAACAGGGAGTTATTCTGAAAGATATTGCACCCGGCGGACCGGCTGAAAATGCAGGTTTAAAAGGTGGCGAAATAATGTTACAAATCGGGCCTGAGCAGAGACTTGTTGTTGGTGGCGATATCATTACAAAAATCAATGGCAAACCTGTTTCTAATATGACAGAAATGTTTGAGCAGCTTGATAAATGCAAAATAGGAGAGGCTTTAACAGTTGAGTATCATACAAATGAGGTTGTACCTGATCCTGAAAAGGGCCGCATAGATGGTAAACTTTCTCAACCTAAGACTGTTAAGCTTCTTATTGATGAAACACCTGATCCGAAAAAATCTAAAACTTCAGGCCCATTGCCTCTGGAAGATTTTAACCCAGATGATTTCGGGTTCCGTTCATAAAAATTAAACTTAATCCTTTAGAAGATAGTAAAACTTAAAGGCTGGTCTTGATAATGGGTCAGCCTTTTTATATGGAACAGATTATTTTGAGGGTTTAGAATTGTTTAATTCTTTATGCCGTCTATTATAAACCTGATTTCACCAGCCGGTTATTTTGAATGTATCCTTTGCAGGCCTGTCTGTAATCTGAGAAAGGCACTACCTGCCTGCTATAAACAGTACGGGGGAAATAATATCTTGCATAACCGTTATTTC
>Ga0334900_1000199_pt1 | contig 100548 bp, 81 predicted proteins | sample GraSluR3_MG_2_FD_207231 | JGI IMG/M metagenome (GOLD analysis project Ga0334900, IMG submission 207231) | Sludge microbial communities from methane-producing bioreactor in Wageningen University, Netherlands - Granular Sludge_31_08-R3 | ecosystem: Engineered > Bioreactor > Anaerobic >... | reverse complement strand
GGTCCAAAGCTATTGGTGTGAATTTCTCACACTTCGTTAATCATGAAATTAAATCACGAAGCCTTAGAAATGAATCAAATCCGTTTACTTCCGCTATTTTTTATCAACGAAAATAGCCAAACTCAAGACCCACGAATAAATTCGTGGGCTATGATATTTATCATTTAGCCCCCTATTCCCGGGGCAGGCACCGAAACACTGAAACACTGAAACACTGAAACAGTGAAACACTGAAACACTGTTGATTCGGTGATTTGTTTAGGTAAGGTACCGGATTCCGGGAAAAGTGTTCCATGGTTACACGGTTACATGGCTGTGTGTGGGTGTGGGTTGGAGTAAAGTATCTGAACCAGCATAACAGTTTAACCCACGAGGTTTCGGGGCAGGCACTGAAACCCCGAGTAATCGGGGCAGGCACCGAAACACTGAAACACTGAAACACTGAAACACTGAAACACTGAAACACTGTTGATTAGGTGATTTGTTTAGTCGAAAGGACGAATTACCATCCCGCTAGAGCGGGATTCGTTCGACTAAGCCTTTTTATTTCGCTTCGCTCATGAAAAGGCAGTCTCACGAATTTAACCCTTTAGCCATTTAACCCTTTAGCCATTTAACCCTTTAGCCATTTAACCCTTTAGCCATTTAACCATTTATCTCTCCGTCACGTTGCCCTGTTCCAGTTTCGACTTGAAATAATCGTAAATCTCGAACTGTGCCCTGTGGGGGGTCGGGTCAGGGGTTTTCCGGTAATGGTTCATGCTGTCGCTCCCCAGGTATCGTGCCTGTGTGTTGTCGCGAAGCTGGATCTCTAACAGATCCATCAGTTCTTTCCTGATATCTTCGTCGATGACCGGGCAGATCACTTCCACGCGGTGGTCAAAGTTGCGCGGCATCCAGTCGGATGAGGCAATATAGTATTTGTGATGGCCTCCGTTGCAAAAGACGAATATCCTCGAATGCTCGAGGTATTTGTCAACGATGCTGAATGCCTCCAGCGATCCGGCGATCTCGCTGTCGTCAGGATCGAGGATGCAGATGCCGCGAACGATGAGCTTTATCTTTACCCCTGCTGTTGCGGCTTCATGGAGTTTACGGGTGATCTTCTTATCGGAAATGCTGTTCATCTTCAGGATGGCCCAGGCCTCTTTTCCTTCCCTGGCTGCCTGCATCTCATTGTCGAGCATGCCGGTAAAGAAATCCCTCACGCTGAAAGGGGCCACGATCAGGTTCTCAAAGCTGGGCATGATGAATTTGGACTCGAAGAGGTGGAAAACCTTGTTCACTTCCGTGGTGATGGCCTGGTTGCCGGTAAGCAGGCTTTCGTCGGCATAGATCCTGGCGGTGGATTCATTGAAGTTCCCGGTGCTGATATTGGCGTAATAGATATCCTGATCGTTTTCTTTTCTCCTGATCAGCAACAGCTTGCTGTGTACCTTGAAGCCGGGGATGGTCTGTATGACCTTGGCGCCTTCTTCCTGCAGGCGGTTGGTCCAGTAAATGTTGGCCTCCTCGTCGAAGCGCGCCTGCAGCTCCATGAATACGGTCACTTCTTTGCCGTTGCGGGCGGCGTTGATGAGTGTATTCATAACGCTCGAACCTTCGGCGGCACGGTAGAAGGTCATTTTGATGGCCCTGACAAGCGGGTCGATGGATGCTTCGCGCAGCAGGTCGATGATATATTGGAACGACTGGTAAGGATAATGCAGCATGATGTCCTTTTCCCTGATCACCTCGATGATGCTCTTGTGGGGAGGCAGGTCTTTATGCGGGAGTGGCGGGCTTGGCGGATACCTGAGGTCTTCGCGGCCAAGGCGGGGAAAATCCATAAAATCCTTGAAGTTATGGTATCGCCCCCCGGCCCTGACATTGTCGCGTTTCGAAATGTTGAGCCTCTTCATCAGTATCTTCAGCAGCGGTTCGGGTATCTCGCTGTCGTAGACAAACCGCACGGGAACACCCTTTTTGCGCTGTTTCACGCTCTCGCTCATCAGCTCCAGAAAGCTCTTCGAAACATCATTGTCGATGTCCATTTCCGCATCGCGTGTGAACTTGATGGTATAGGCCTTGTAGGAGTCATACCCGAATACCGAAAAGATGTCGCCAAGGCAATACCGGATCACATCATCAAGCAGGATGATGTACTTTTTATTAATTTTCTCGGGGAGGATGATGAACCTCGACAATGAACCGGTTGGCACGGTGATCAGTGCATAATGGCTTTTGATTTTTTTCTTCCTGCTTTTCAGGTCAATGGCCAGGTGTATGGCGGCATCCCTGAGGGTGTCGGGGTTGATGAAGTTGTCGAGCATGAGCGGGAAGAGGTTGGGGCGTACTTTTTCTGAAAAAAGCCGATGAACATAGGCTCCCTGTTCATGGTCGAGGGTTTTCTCGTTCAGCAGGATAATGTTTTCCTCTTCGAGTCTGATCTTTACCTTTTCCCAGGTTTCATTGAACCTGACCTCTTGTTTTTCAACGATCTCGGCAATCTCTTCAAGCAGGGCCGCGGTAATGTTTCCGGTAATGCCGTTCCTGATCTCGTAATTGAGCACCCGGCGGAGTGTGGCCACCCTGACCCTGAAAAATTCATCGCGGTTGTTTGAAAAGATGCCAAGGAACTTGATCCTTTCAATAAGCGGGGTGGTCTCGTCCATGGCTTCCTGCAGCACGCGTTCGTTGAAGTCGAGCCAGCTTATTTCCCGGTTGATGAATTTTGAGTCGTCGAATGCCATTGTTATAAAGTCTTAGACTGATTTGGGTGTAAAGATAATTGAAATCCGATTTCACGGCCATAGCCGCCATTGCGTTATTCTCAATGATGCCCGGCAACGGGATCAGAGTTCTTTGGGTGCCACTACAAAATTTGTCTGCCGGGCAGCCATGGGGAGGTTGATCCAGAAATCGGTTTTGAAGGTAATGGATACGATGCCGGAAGTGGGAAGCCAGTCGATCTTCTCCTCCAGGAACTGGTTGGCAAAATTGGTGAAAGTCGGATTGTGCCCCACCATCATTATTGTATCGATGTCGTCGCTCAGGTCGAAAAACTGGTCGTACAGCTTTTCGGCGCTGGCATGATAGACCTGTTTGGATACAATGATCTTATCTTCGGGAAAGCCCAGGGCATGGGCAATGATCCTTGCGGTTTCATGGGCTCTCACGGCATGGCTGGTGATGATAAGGTCAACCCTTACATCATTTTCGAGCAGGTAATCAATCACCTTTTTGGTTCTTTTCTTTCCTTTTTCGAGCAGGGGCCTTTGCTCATCCGGCAGTTCCGGATAACTCCATGATGATTTTGCGTGTCGTACAAGCAGCAGGGTCTTCATGGTACGCTTTGTTTAGGGATCGACGGTCATAAAAATACACTTTTGTGATATACGTTTGCCGTTACGTATGTTAAGATATTGTTATGTTTCACGAAGCGGTATGGGTTTTGCGGTATGCGGTGGGCGGTACCCGGCGCTTTTTCATCCCTGTTTGTGCAGCCCGTCGAAGCGAAGAACCCTCCTGGAGGGACAGCCCGCAACGCCTATCCTACCATGCAAAAATGGGGAATTCCGTCATCATGCTGTTGACCTTTTCGCGGACCTGCCCGATCAGTTTGTCGTTTTCGAGATTGTTGATCACCTCGTCGATCATGTCTACGATGGGTTCCATATGTTCCTCTTTCAGTCCCCTTGTGGTGATGGCCGGTGTACCCACGCGCAGGCCGGAGGTCTGAAAGGGCGAGCGGCTGTCGAAGGGCACCATGTTCTTGTTTACCGTAATGTCGGCCCTTACAAGGGTGTTTTCAACGGTACGTCCGTTCACATCCGGGAATTTGGTGCGCAGGTCGATCAGGATCAGGTGGTTGTCGGTGCCGCCCGAGATCACGTGATAACCCCTGTCGACAAAGGCTTTTGCCATCACATCGGCATTTTTCTTCACCTGCAGTATATATTCGAAGAATCCGTTGGTGAGGGCTTCGCCGAAGGCGACGGCCTTGGAGGCGATCACATGTTCGAGCGGGCCGCCCTGTATACCGGGAAATACGGCGGAGTTGATCACCTGCGACATCATTTTTATCTCTCCTTTGGGCGTGGTCAGCCCCCATGGGTTTTCAAAGTCCTCGCCGATCAGGATCATGCCGCCGCGCGGCCCGCGAAGGGTCTTATGTGTGGTGGTGGTGATGATGTGGCAGTGTGGTACGGGGTCGTTCAGAACGCCTTTGGCGATGAGCCCGGCGGGATGCGCAATGTCGGCCATCAGGATGGCGCCCGTCTGGTCGGCAATGTCGCGCATGCGTTCGAAATCCCAATCGCGCGAATAGGCCGAAGCACCGGCAAGGATCAGCTTTGGCTTCTCCCGCAGGGCCACCTCCTCCATCTTGTCATAGTTGATGGTGCCTGTATCTTCTTCAACACCGTAGGCAACGGGATTGTAGAGGATGCCGGAGCTGTTGACCGGCGAGCCGTGCGACAGATGCCCGCCGTGGGAAAGGTCCAGACCGAGGAATTTGTCGCCCGGCTTGAGGCAGGCCAAAAACACCGCCATGTTGGCCTGGGCGCCCGAATGAGGCTGTACGTTGGCGTATTCGGCACCAAACAATTCTTTGGCGCGGTCAATGGCAAGCTGTTCAGTTTCATCAACAAACTGACAACCCCCATAGTAACGCTTGCCGGGATAGCCCTCGGCATATTTGTTCGTCATGCATGAACCCATGGCTTCCAGCACCTGGTCGCTCACAAAGTTCTCGGAAGCGATCAGCTCAATGCCGTCGCGCTGCCTGTCCTGTTCTTTCCTGATAATCTCAAATACTGCCTTATCTCTTTCCATGATGGGTATTTTTTGTTTTGCAAGGCAAAATTAATAGAAATAAAGTATACGGCAAAGAAAGAGCGGTTTAAAATGGCTTCCGCTGCGCGGAAGATTGTCGATTTTCCCCGTCCCCCGTCCCAGAGCCTGCCCCGAGCCCTTCACTTCGTTCAGGATAAACTCCGCCGGGGGGCGTCATCCCGTCCCCCGGCACCATTTCCCCGCCGGTTTTCCTTCCATTCCGGCCAATACTTTAACTTTGCACGGCACGTTGTTAATGTAATGAGAAGAAAACTACTTTTCATATTGGGAATGATGGCGGTGTTTGTGGCCCGGCCGCAGGCCGTCAGCTATTTTGCCTGCATTGAGGTGCTCGACGGGAACGATGTCAGGCTGCGCTGGCGCTCACCGGTCGATGAAGATACCTTTGTCCTCTATGAGATCTACCATACCACCCTGTCGAATCCCGATGAATTCCAGATTGCCGGACAGGTGGTAAACTATTACGACACCACTTTTATCCACACGGCTTCTTCCGCCGGGCAGCAACAGAACCTGTATTATATCAAGACCGTTCAGAATGCGCTTCCCGATATCCTTTCCGACACCCTGCGCACCATGCACCTTACCGTGAACAATGCCGACCCCAACCTGGCCCGGCTTAGCTGGAATGCAGTGCGCAACCCCCTGCCGCAGGGCTCCGGCCCGTATTTTCATGTGCTGATGCGCAACCCCGTTACAGGCTTCAGCCTGGTCGACTCCACCCTCGATACCCAGTTTGATATACCGCTTGCCGTGTGCCGCGACACTTTTTATTTCCGTGTGGAAATGCCGCGGGAAGGTGGTTGTGTTTTCACTTCCAACATTGCCTCGGCGGTTTTCCAGGACATCACGCCACCGCCCATGCCCATGCTCGATTCGGTCAGCATAAACCCCTTTACGGGCGAGGCCATACTGGGCTGGAGCCGGAGCCCGGCGGGCGATGCCGGGGGATATGTGATCTATCATGTACAGGATGGGATCAACGATACGCTGGCGTTTATAGATGGTGGTGAAAACACCTCCTATACCGACCTTTCCTTCGATCCCTGCCTCGAGAACCGCTCATATGCCATCGCCGCCTACGACACCTGCAACAACATCAGCCCCGGCAGCTACGACATTCCCCTTCGTACCATCCTCCTGCAGGAAGTCCTGTTTGATCCGTGTGCGCTCAGCAATACGCTTTCGTGGAGCCCCTATATCAATATGCAGCCCTCCCTGCAGTCTTACCATTTGCTCCTTTCTGTCAACGGGGATCCTTTCGTCCTTCTGGCTGAGCTTCCGGCGACTGAAATTTCATTTGTCCATGAAGGCTTGCAGCCCGGCAGCACCTACCGGTATTTTGTCAGAGCTTTCGGCCAGGGCGGGCAGCCAAGCTCTTCATCCTGCATGAAGGAATTTACTCCCTGGCCTTACCTGCAGCCGGTTTCGAACCGGCTTGGAAATGTTTCGGTAAATGCCAATACTTCGGTAACGGTATCCATGTTACCCGACACGCTGGCATATGTGTCCTTTGTCAGGCTTTTCAGGTCGGAACAGGCTTCGGGCCCTTTTGAACTGCTTGCCACGCTCGAACCCGGCGGTTCGGCCATGCTCAGCTATGACGATGCGACGGCCAATGTTAACAGTCTCAGCTATTATTACCGTTCTGAACTTACCGACAGTTGTGGCAATGAAGTATTGCCATCCAACCTGATGCGGACCATCCTGCTAAGCGGAACGAAAAGCAGCGCCATGCGTAATGAACTTCAATGGAACGCCTTTGAGGGATGGACGCCGGGGGTTGCCGGCTATGAGGTTTTCAGGGCGCTGAATGAGGACGGCCCCTTTGAACTGATCGCGCAAACCACTGCGGCTGAATTATCCTTCGATGATGACATCAGCGATGTGTCGGACGGACTGAGTCGGCTCCGGTACAGGGTCAGGGCCCTTGAAGATGCTGAACCGGGACTTTTCAGCTGGTCGAACGAGATCGTTATCGAATACAGCCCCGCACTTTTCCTGCCAAACGCCTTCACCCCCGGTGGAAAAAACCCTGTTTTCAGGCCACTGGGAACCTTTGCCGATCTTACCGAATACAGCTTCGAGGTATATGACCGCTGGGGAGGGTTGCTTTTTGTAAGCCGTGATCTCGGCACAGGATGGGACGGAACATACAAAGGTTCACCGGCGCCTGCCGGCGTGTATGTTTGCGTGATCCGCTACACCGGGGCCGGAAGCGGTGCCGGTGTCCTGAAATCCACCTTTATCCTTATCCGCTGATTTGCCGCGACTGCCTGCTTCGCTCTCTTTAACAATAATTAATAAGGTGCCAGCCTTTTTTTTAATACCTTTGCAGGTCAAAAAAACGCGTATTATGGATCAAGATATGCAGAAGTTCACCGGCGAAGGCCTGACCTATGACGATGTTCTTGTATTGCCGGCTTATTCAGAAGTACTTCCAAGGGATGTTGACGTTTCTACATATTTCTCGCGCAACATACAGTTGAATATCCCCATCGTGACGGCTGCCATGGATACCGTTACGGAGTCGAAGATGGCCATCGCCATTGCCCAGGAAGGCGGCATTGGCGTATTGCATAAGAATATGACCATCGAAGAACAGGCCAGCGAGGTGAAGAAGGTCAAACGTGCCGAAAACGGGATGATCCTCGACCCCATCACCCTGAACGAGGATGCCCTGGTGAAGGATGCATGGGACATCATGAAGGAATACAATATCGGTGGCATACCGGTCGTAAATGCCCGGCATGAATTGGCCGGCATCGTCACCAACCGTGACCTGCGTTTCGAGGACAATCCCGGCCGGCCGATCGTTGAGGTGATGACCAGGGAAAACCTGATCACCGTATCGGAGTTCATCGACTTTGAAAAGGCGGCCGACATCCTGCAGAAGCACCGCATTGAGAAGCTTCCCGTGCTCGACAAGGACAAGCGGCTGGTAGGGCTGATCACCTACAAGGATGTCATCAAGATCAAGTCAAAGCCCAATGCCTTCAAGGATGACCGTGGCCGGCTCCGTGCCGCGGCTGCCGTAGGGGTTGCTCCTGACACCCTCGACAGGACAGCCGCCCTGGTTGATGCGGGTGTTGATGCCATCGTGATCGACACGGCCCATGGCCATACAAAGGGTGTAATAGAAATGGCCCGCAGGATCAAGGCTACCTTCCCTGATATCGACCTCGTTGTGGGAAATATCGGCACTGCCCAGGCTGCCCTTGCCCTGAAAGATGCCGGCGCCGACGCCGTGAAGGTTGGCATCGGTCCCGGCTCCATCTGCACCACCCGGGTGATCGCAGGTGTTGGTGTGCCGCAGCTTACCGCCATCTACGAGGTTTCCAAAGTGCTCAGGGATTCGGGTATCCCCGTGATCGCCGATGGAGGCATCCGCTATACCGGCGATATCGTCAAAGCCCTGGTAGCCGGAGCCAGCACCATCATGGCAGGTTCCCTCTTTGCAGGCCTGGATGAATCACCGGGCGAGACCATCATCTATGAAAGCCGGAAATATAAGACATACAGGGGCATGGGCTCCATCGAATCCATGCAGAAAGGATCAAAAGACCGCTACTACCAGGATGCCGAAGATGATATCAAAAAACTCGTACCCGAAGGCATCGTCGGGAGGGTGCCATATAAAGGCATGCTCTCGGAAGTGATCCACCAGATGGTGGGCGGGTTGAGGGCAGGCATGGGATATGCCGGCTCCAAAAATATCATGTCGCTCCGGGATGCACGATTCATACGCATCACCACGGCAGGAATGGTCGAAAGCCATCCGCACGACATCACCATCACCAAGGAAGCCCCCAATTACAGCAGATAAATTAAACTTAATAACCCCGTAAGTATCCAATTATCATGAAAAAGATCGTTTCTCAGTTTTTCTTATCCTTTGTTTTGATCACCTTTTTCTTCAATTTGCAGGCACAGAAAACGGATGACAGGGCACTGATCAGCGTTGGCGATGAGATCGTCACGGTAAGTGAATTCATGAGTATCTATCAGAAAAATAACGTAAACACCGAGATTTCTGATAAAAAATCCCTTAAGGAATACCTCGATCTGTATATCAATTTCAGGTTGAAGGTTAAAGAAGCCCGTGATCTCGGCATGGATACGGCAAAGTCTTTTACCGATGAATTGTCGGGATACAGGAAACAGCTGGCCGAGCCTTACTTCAATGACCAGGAGGTGACGGACGAATTACTGCAGGAAGCATACGACCGCCTGCAATATGACGTGAGGGCCAGCCATATCCTGATCAGCCTCGACGAAAATGCCCTTCCGGCCGATACCCTCGCTGCCTATAACCGTATCATGGACATCAGGGAACGGATACTGGCCGGCGAGGATTTCGCATCCGTAGCTGCGGAAGTGTCTGATGACCCTTCGGCCCGCGACAGGGAAGAGCAGGGGCAGGCACCGGCTAGAAAAGGCAATGGGGGAGACCTGGGCTTTTTCACGGTCTTCGATATGGTATACCCTTTCGAAACGGGAGCCTATAATACGGCCGTGGGCGAAATATCCATGCCTGTCAGGACAGCCTACGGATACCACATCATCAAAGTGACCGATAAAAGGGATGCCCTTGGAAAGGCTACCGTGGCACACCTCTACATCGCCCTGCCGAAGAACGCCACGGCACAGGATTCGGCCAGGAAAAAAGAAGAGATCGACAACCTTTATGAACGCCTGCTTAACGGCGAAAACTATATTGAACTGGTAAAAGAGTACTCCGACGACCGGGGATCCAAAGACAAGGGCGGCGTGCTGCCGCGTTTCGGCTCAAACAGGATGGTGCCCGAATTTATCGTTGCCGTATCGATGATCGCTGATTCGGGCGGGTATTCGGAACCTGTGCTGACCAGCTTCGGCTGGCACATCCTGAAGCTTATCGACCGGAAACGCCCCGGAGAATACAAAGTGGAGGTGCTGGACCTGAAGCGCCGCATGACAAAGGACATCCGTGCGGGAAAAAGCAGGGAATCGGTCATCAACAGGATCAAGGCCGAATATGGATTCAGGGAGTTCCCCGAAAACCTCAGAAAACTCTATAATGCCCTGGACACATCCTTCCTGGCCGGCGAATGGAGCGCTGATAAGGTGGCTGGCATGGAAAAGAAGATCTTCCAGCTTGGCGATAAAAAATATACCCAGTACGACTTTGCCCTTTACCTGGAAAATATCCAGAAGCGGCGCGCCACATCGCCCCTGGAAACATTCTTTTACAACCAGTACAGTGAATATGTCGACGGGGAATGCATCAGCATGGAAGACCGGAACCTGGAAAAAAAATACCCGGAGTTCAGGATGCTGATGAACGAATACCGCGACGGCATATTGTTGTTTAACCTTACCGATGAAAAGGTTTGGAGCAAAGCGGTAAAAGATACCCTGGGGCTCAAGGCATTTTATGATGCCAACCGCAACAGGTATATGTGGGGCGAAAGGGTCGAAGCCCAACTCGTGATACTGAATGACCCGGCGATGGAAAAAGATATCCGTCAGGCCGTTACTCGTGCCGTCGCCAGAAAGAAAAGCCTGCATGAAAGCGGTATCGATACCCTGCAGCATGTGATTGTCGAAAGCGGCGTTTATGCCAGGGGCGACAATGGTTTTGTGGATGCCATCGAATGGAAAACGGGCCAAAGCGAAGCCAGGCCGCTCACTGCCTTCAATGACATATACGACGGGCGTTCGCACAATGAAAGTTCCATCATCTTTGCCCTCATCACGAAAATCAGGGAACCTGAACCCAAAAGCCTCAACGAAGCACGCGGACTGGTAACTTCCGACTACCAGAACCGGCTCGAAGAAGAATGGATACGCGCACTGAAAGAAAAATACCCGGTGGTGATACATGAAGAAGTGCTGGATGATATATATTAGGCTTTTTATCCTGCAGGCAGTGGTCCTCGCAGTCCTTGCATTGCCATCCTGTAACAATACAGGCAATTCAGGAAGTGGAGAGGTGCTTGTGCGGGTTTACGACAGGTATTTGTATGAATCCGACCTTGAAGGGCTGGTGCCGGAAGGGACTTCGGCACGCGACAGCCTCACCATGGTCAGGACCTTCATCCAGAACTGGGTCGATAAGGAACTCATCGTGCGGAAAGCAGAAGAAAACCTGCCCGGAGAACTCAGGAACTTCGACCGCAAGCTGCAGGATTACCGGAACAGCCTCATCATCTTTGAATATGAAAAGATGCTGGTGCGGCAGGAACTCGACACCATGATCAGCCCTGAATTGATCGGTATCTACTACGAAGATCATAAGAGTGCCTTTTTACTCAAAAAGGATATATTGCTGATGGACTATGTTGTACTGAACCCCGACTCACCCGGGGCAGGCAAGATCAGGCAGTGGTTCCGGTCGGAAGAACCGGCATTGAAGGATTCCCTGACCCTTTATTGCAGCAGGTATGCCGAATCCTTTAACCTCCTGAACGAGGTTTGGATGGATCTGAAGGAAATGGGCGATATCGTTCCGGTCGAAAATTATTCCTTCGGTGATTATGCCGCGAATAAACGTTATCTCGAAAGCCGCGATACGGCATATTTATACCTTGTCGGCGTGCGCGATTACCGGCCGGCCGACAGTATCGCACCCCTGCAATTCGTGGAAAAGGAGATCAGGAACATGATACTGAACAGAAGGAAAAAGGATCTGATATTGAACATGCGGCAGGGGGTGCTGGAAGATGCCATCCTGAATAACCAGGTTGAGATATATTGAGAACAGGCAATAAAGCGAGGATAATAATGTTAAAAAAACACATGATAACCCTTAGAATAAAAAATCCTGCCGCAGCATTGCTGATGGCGGCCTTCCTTGTGGTGGCCGGTAAACCGTCAGGAGCACAGGAAAACATGATCATTGACGAGGTGGTTGCAGTGGTTGGGAAAAACATCATCCTGGCGAGCGACATCGAGAACCAGTATTTTCAGTACAGGCTGCAAAGCGGAGTGATGGGCGGGCAAAGCTCGGTGCGCTGTCAGATGCTTGAGAATATGTTATTCCAGAAACTCCTGCTTGACCAGGCAGAGATCGACTCGGTAGAGGTAACCGATGTGCAGATACAGCAAACAATGGATCAGCGCCTGCGCTACTTCATTGCACAACTCGGCTCGCGCGAGCGCTTTGAAGAGTATTACGGTAAATCAATTGCCGAATTCGAGGAAGAGTTCAGGGATGAGGTAAAGAACCAGCTATTGGTCGAATCCGTCAGGAACGACATCGTAGCCAAGGTTGCGGTTACACCCTCCGACGTAAAGAGTTTTTTCAGGAACCTTCCCGCCGACAGCATTCCTCTTGTAAATTCAGAGGTGATCATCGGAGAGATCGTACGCACGCCGCCTGTCAGCCTTGAACAAAAGCTGATAATCAAGGAGCGGCTGCGTGAGCTGCGCGCACGTGTGCTGGCCGGGGAAAATTTTTCCACCCTGGCCATCATGTATTCCGAAGACCCGGGATCGTCGAATAAAGGCGGTGAACTTGGCTTCTATGGCAGGGGTGAACTCTACAAGGAATTCGAAGCCGTAGCGTTCAAGCTCGATAAGGGCGAGGTGTCGGAAATCGTTGAAACATCAGCCGGTTTCCACATCATTCAACTCATCGAACGAAAAGGAGAATATGTTAACGTAAGACATATCCTGCTCAGGACAAAGGTTGCACCCGAAGACCTCGCCATGGCCAAAGCATATCTCGATACCGTGGCAATCCTGGTCAGAAGCGATTCCATCAGCTTCGATGAGGCGGTGCTGGAATATTCCGATGCTGATAACAAGAACAGCGGCGGACTGCTCATTAACCCGATGACGGGTACCACCCGTTTTGAGGTCTCCGACCTTGACCCGCAGGTCTCTTTCGTGGTCGATAAACTCCAGGAAGGGGAAATCTCAAATCCGGTATTGATGCAGACCGAAGACGGGAGGGAAGCATACCGGCTGCTGTACCTGAAGAAACGGACACTGCCGCACAGGGCAAACCTTAACGAAGACTATAACCGCATACAGGAATGGGCCCTGATCGAAAAACAGACCGGGGCCTTCAGGGAGTGGGTGAACAAAAAAGCCGGAAAAACCTATGTGCGGCTCAATCAAAAATACAGGGATTGTGAATTCGAATATGATTGGTACGGCCTCGCCGACTGATCATCATGATGAAAGGCAAAGATGAAAAAAGAACAGTATAAGTCGGATGTCGAAGCAGTTGATGCGCTGGTACTCAAGTACGGGGAACTGAAAGAGCAGATCGGCAAAGTGATTGTCGGGCAGGAAGAGGTGATCCGCGATGTGGTCATCTCCATCTTCAGCCGTGGCCATGCCCTTTTGGTGGGCGTTCCCGGCCTGGCGAAAACCCTGCTGGTGAATACCATTGCAAACGCACTGGGATTGAGCTACAGCCGTATACAGTTTACCCCCGACCTCATGCCTTCCGATATCATCGGTACGGAAATCCTCGATGAGAACAGGGCATTCAGGTTTTTCAGGGGACCGGTATTTGCCAATATTATCCTGGCGGATGAGATCAACCGAACACCGCCCAAAACACAGGCAGCGCTGCTCGAAGCCATGCAGGAAAAGGCCATTACCGTGGCAGGCAAGAACTATAAACTGAGCGAACCGTTCTTTGTGCTGGCAACGCAAAACCCGATCGAGCAGGAAGGCACATACCCCCTGCCTGAGGCCCAACTCGACCGCTTCATGTTCAACATCTGGCTCGATTACCCTTCCTTCGCCGATGAAGTGAAGGTTGTGAAGAGCACAACTTTCAAAGATATGCCCTTACCCGAAAAGGTGCTCGATGGTGAAGAGATCATCTTCTTCCAGGACCTGGTAAGGAAAATACCCGTAACGGACCATGTTTATGAATACGCGGTACGCCTGGCCTCCATGACCCGGCCCGGAACGCCACAGGCACACAGCCTGGCAAATGATTTCCTGAACTGGGGAGCCGGGCCAAGGGCCTCGCAGTATATGATACTGGGAGCCAAATGCCATGCGGCCCTGCATGGCAAATATGCCCCCGACATTGAAGATGTCAGGGCCGTTGCCATACCGGTGCTCAGGCACAGGATCGTGCGCAATTATAAAGCCGAAGCGGAAGAAATGAGCGTGGAGGATATCATCGGAAAGTTGATGAACAGCCTCAGCTGAGAAAAATATGAATAACAACCGGATTTAATCAAAAGCCATAGATTCTTTCAATTAATAACACAATGAAAAACTACAGGATATATATCGCGCTGGCTGTTGTTGTAACAGTCGTGATATTGCTTTTCGTGTTTTTTGGATCACCCCGCGGGGAGGACCAGGCAATAAAAGTCCCCGTTAAATCGGGCCGTTTTGAGATACAGGTAACGACTTCGGGTGAACTGGAGGCAAAAAGTTCGGAAAAGATCCTTGGACCGAGCGGGCTGAGGAATTTCAGGATATGGAATGTCAAGATCGACGACATCATCCCCGACGGTACGGTAGTGGATTCGGGCGATTACGTGGCGACACTCGACCGCTCGGAATTAACGAGCAGGCTGAAGGATAACGAACTCGACCTGGAATCGCTGGATAATCAGTTTACAAAAACCCAGCTCGACACCACCATGGAACTGCGCAATGCCCGCGACGAGCTGGTCAACCTGCATTATAACCTCGAAGAAAGACAGATCACGGTCGACCAGTCGATCTATGAGCCGCCCGCTACCCAGCGACAGGCCAGGATCGACCTCGACAAGGCGCAGCGCGCCTTCGACCAGTCGAAGGAAAACTATGAGCTGAAACTTGAAAGGGCCAGGACCAACATGGCCGAAATTAACACCAAACTCCGTAAGGCTCGAAACGAATACCAGGAAATGCTTGATCTGCTCGAACAGTTCACCATAATCGCCCCCAAAGCCGGAATGGTGATCTACCGCCGCGACTGGAACGGGCAGAAACAGGGAATAGGTGCCAGCATCAACGTGTGGGATCCCATCGTTGCCGAATTGCCCAACCTCAAAGAGATGAAGTCAAAAACCTATGTGAACGAGATCGACATCAGCAAGGTGCAGACCGGCCAGCCGGTTTTGATCGGCGTTGATGCCTTCCCCGATAAACAATATACGGGCAAGGTTACCGAGGTGGCCAACATCGGCGAGCAAATGCGGAACTCCAATGCAAAGGTCTTTGAGGTCATCATCGAGGTGAACGAGTTCGACTCTATCCTGCGCCCGGCCATGACCACCAAGAACACCATCATCACCGACGTGATCGACAGCGTGCTCTTCCTCCCGATCGAGTGCATCCACAGCAACGACAGCCTGTCTTTTGTATACATCGACCGGATAAAGCAGCAGGTGATCCTGGGTAAAACCAACGAAAACGAGATCATCATCCGCGCGGGACTGCAAGAAAACGACATGGTATACCTGGTTCCGCCCGAAAATGCCGATGATTACAGGCTGGTGCCATTGGATACGGCCATCCTGAACCATTTCCGCCGCCTGGATGAAAAGGAGGAGGTGAAGCAGGAAAAACCTAAAGAGCTTACTCCTGAGGAGGTCATGGAGATGACAAAGGATATGACACCTGAGGAACGAAAGAAACTCTTACAGGAAAACCCTGAGCTGATGAAGAAAATGATGCCTGCAGGAGGCCAGCAAGGCAGGAGGCCGGGAGGTGGAGGCAAGAGGCAGGGGTAATAATTGCCGGGACTGAATCAATTCCAAACTTCTGGTTGGAAATCGATGAAACACATCGTATGCCCCGGCTTTGGGATGTTGTGGTGAACTTCCTTTCCCCAGTAAATATGCATGGTTATTTTACCAGTACCGGTCAATCAGTGACCCGGCACATGTGAAATTTCATTATTTTTGTGATATAGGATGCAGCTAATTTGTAATCTCAACAGAGTATTCCTGCAAGACAATGTCTACGCTGTATAAAATTAAAAGCAAGCTGCGATACCAGTATATTATTAGTATCGCACTCATTATTGCCATCGCAATACCTTGCTTTCTTCTCGAAAAATACATAGGCAATAAGGTGGTTGCCCTGATCCTTCTGCTGGCTGTATCTATTCTTGCCATGCTCTTCGACATCTTGCCTGTAATGGTTACGGCAATTTTAAGTGCTTTGCTGTGGAATTTTTTCTTTATACCGCCATTATACAAATTTACCATTGGAACTCCTGAGGATGTGTTGCTCTTCATGATGTATTTCGCAATCGCAATGATGAACGCCGTGCTTACTTCAAAGATCAAGAAAGCCAACCTGAAAGTAAAGGAGAAATTGGAGAGGGAAAAGACAATCAAACTGTATAATACTTTACTGAATTCATTGTCGCATGAGCTGAGAACCCCTATTTCAACGATCATAGGAGCTGTCGACGCTTTAAAAGAAACAACACCAAGATTATCAGAAATGGATCAGAATGATCTGTTATCAGAGATTAGCATTGCTAGTTTAAGGTTAAACAGACAGGTTGAAAACCTCTTGAATATGAGTAGGCTGGAATCGGGATTTATTAAGCCGCAACTTGATTGGTGTGATATGAATGAGCTGGTGCATAGAGTGATTCAGACCCTGGATATAGATATAGGCGAACGGAATATAATATTCGAGTCAAAAGAATTCCTGCCACTGTTTAAAGTTGACAGAGGACTTATTGAACAGGTTTTGCAGAATTTATTGCACAATGCGGTGCATTATACACCAGAAGGATCGGAGATCGTTTTTTCAGTGGAACAGAATGAAACCGGATGTGTGATTACCCTTTCGGACAATGGGCCCGGATTTCCGGAGAAGGAATTAGAAACGGTTTTTAATAAATTTTACCGTGTGCCTGAAACCTCGCCGGGCGGGACGGGTATTGGTCTTTCAATTGTAAAAGGATTTGTGGAAGCACATAATGGCAATGTCATTCTTGAAAATGTGAAAGAAGGGCATGGCGCTCATTTTACGATCACTATTCCGGCCGAAATATCAATCATCAATGACATTGAAAATGAATAATCCCGACATCCTTATTATTGATGATGAAGTGCAAATACGTAAATTGCTCAAAATTACACTGGAGAGCAATGGTTATAAGGCACTACATGCCACCACCGGAAAAGAAGGCCTTGCAATGGCAATGAGCCATCTCCCCGAATTGATCCTGCTGGACCTTGGCTTGCCTGACATTAGTGGTCATGATGTATTAATGGAATTGAAAGGTTGGTATAATAAGCCGGTTGTTATATTGTCAGTGCAGAACTCAGAAATTGACATCATTAAAGCCCTTGATAATGGGGCTTCGGATTATCTAACTAAACCATTCAGGACGGGTGAATTATTGGCGAGAATAAGGTCCTGTATTAAACGGAATAGGGAAACGAATAATGATTTACCCATCCTTTTTGATGATCTGGAGATCGATTTGAAAGCCAGGACGGTGAAAAAGGACGATGTTTATGTTAAATTGACCCTGACTGAATACAATCTTCTTGCCTTGTTTGCCCGTTACGGGGGCATGGTACTTACCCATCAGTTCATACTCAAGGAAATCTGGGGAGTCGGTTTCCAGGCAGAAACACAATACCTGAGGGTTTATGTTGCTCAACTTCGGAAAAAGCTGGAAAATAATCCGAACCAGCCTAAACACATCATTACCGAAAGTGGTGTAGGGTATCGCTTCTGCTAGCCCTTTATAAAATCTTTACACCAATCAGCCCATTATTTATATCTTCCTTATTCCATGGATGATAATTTTGTTCTAGCGACAGTAAACCGTGCCTAGATGAGTCTTTTAAATATTATAATTCAAATAGTCATCATCTCCATCCTTTTTGTCGTGATTGTTTGGATGTTTGTCATTGGTATTATTGAAGTGTACAGGAGCAGGAAAGGACGAGATAATGACCTGAAATAAACAAAAAATAATTGGGTCGGGATTTCTATGTGTTTTGATAAGTATTTTAAGGTTCAGATAGTGCTTTTTCCTGCCATTTTTGAATCATGCACATGGCACATCATGATTCGACTATTATTGGTTTTATGTAACGATTAAACTATTTTATATGCTTAAAAACAATACCGAAGCAGCTGAACTGGTCGTGGCTGCCTGCTTCCGGATCAGCAAACTTAAAAAAGTTATAAGGTCTGAGGAGAATTTAAAGATTCTTGATTTTCTGGAATCCCATGATCATCTTAACAATGCCATAAAAAATGCATTGAAAGCCGGTAACAAGGAATTATTTCGTTTGAAGGTTATGCAGATTATAAACCATACGGATGATCTGATAAAAATTAAAGACGATAATCTGCAAGACATAAACAACATCGCCGAAGCAGCAATAATACTGAAAGATATTAAGGATCACCTACTGATGGTCCTGAAGAAGGTAGAAAATGAAAATTTTCCGGATCAGGGTTCCCGGAAAATGGATTAATCCGGTTTCGGCTGATGACAGGAAATGGTAAATATATTATTAGATCCGGGTGGGCCGGATTCATTGGATTTGTTGGCAAGATTTTTCTTGCATTATCATTTATTGGTGTTCTCGCCCTGATATACGATTCAGGTTTTGAGACGTCAGCATTGATAGAGGAAGTATTGAAATTTGTTTACATCCTCACCTTATTTGCAGGGATATTATTTCTCATTTTCAGCTATTTATTTCGTAAAATCAGACCAAACAGGAAGGCATGGCCTGTAGACGGACTTTTGCTGCTGATGTTCATAGGACTGGTTTTGGATCAGGTGCAAGTTATCACAATTCCGATTCAATATGTAGGGTTTCTTGTGGATATTGCGATCATTGTCTTCTTTTTCAGAGCAATATCTGCCCTCCGATTTAACTATAACAAGAACCACCTGAATCCGGCTCAGATATTCATAATCAGTTTTGTTTCGATTATTATTCTGGGCACCATATTGCTGATGTTGCCGAATGCAACTTATGAGGGAATCAGTATATTGGATGCACTATTCACTTCCACCAGTGCGGTTTGCGTTACAGGATTGATCGTTGTTGATACAGGAACCTATTTTACTGTTTTTGGTCAAACAGTGATTGTCTTGCTTATACAAGCCGGAGGCATAGGAATAATGACTTTTACGAGTTATTTTGGATACTTCTTTAAAGGTGGTGCATCCTATCAGAACCGACTAATGATCCAGGATATGAATAATTCCCAGAGAATTGCCGAAGTGTTCGGTACACTGAAGAAGATCATCTTGATTACCTTCATCATCGAACTAGCTGGGGTTGTAATCATTTATTTCAGCATCGATGGGCATGTTATGGAAATGACCGGCAACCGAATCTTTTTTTCAATTTTTCATTCCGTGTCGGGGTTCTGTAATGCAGGGTTTTCGACACTGTCCAACAGTCTTTACGAAACGGGATTCCGTTTTAACTATACACTTCATATTACAATTGCTATTTTATTCATTATCGGAGGGCTGGGGTTTCCAATAGTTTTCAATGCATTGACATACCTGAGGCACTTGGTCGCAAACAGGCTTTTGAAGAGACAGGCTGTTTGTTCACCATGGATCGTTGCATTAAATACCAGGATCGCACTGATAACAACCCTGTCATTGCTTATAGCCGGTACATTTTTTTTCTATGTTTTCGAATATAACAATACCCTTGCGGAGCATAGTGGCTTGGGGAAAATAGTAACCGCTTTCTTTGGAGCGGCAACTCCCAGGACGGCTGGGTTCAATACAGTTGACACATCGGCACTGAATTTCTCAACGATCATGATCATTCTTTTTCTGATGTGGATCGGAGCCTCGCCAGGCTCAACAGGGGGGGGGGTCAAAACAAGCACCTTTGCCATTGCCATTCTCAATTTCCTCAGCATTGCCAGGGGTAAGGACAGAATTGAGGTGTTCAAAAGGGAAATATCACCCATCTCGACAAGAAGGGCATTTGCAATCCTGTCATTATCCATTATCATTATCGGGCTCTCCATTCTTCTCCTCACTTTCTGTGATGGGGAAAAAGGACTGCTTCCCATAGCCTTTGAAAGTTTTTCGGCTTTTAGTACCGTCGGACTGAGTTTGGGGATTACCAGCCAGTTAAGTGATCCTGGCAAGGTTATCATTATCTTTACCATGTTCATAGGCAGGGTGAGCATGCTCACAATTCTGGTTGCATTTCTGAGGAGAATGGTGAACCTGAAGTATAAATATCCTGTTGAAGATGTACTTATAAATTAATTACTTATAGAATATGAAATTCATTATAATCGGACTCGGCAACTTTGGGGCTTCCCTCGCCCAAAAACTGACATTGTCAGGTCATGAAGTTATTGGCGTTGACAGCAAGATGAGCAAAGTTGATTCTCTGAAAGAAAAGGTAACCCACACGATATGCCTTGATTCAACAGATCAGCAGGCAGTGAAACATCTTCCTCTCAAAGATACTGATGTAGTCCTCGTATGTATTGGTGAAGATGAAGGGGCAAGTCTGTTGACCACCGCCCTCATGAAACAGTTTAAAGTCAAGCGTTTGATCAGCCGTGCAGTATCTCCTTTACATGAAATGATCCTTGAGGCCATGCAAGTGGAGGAGATCGTTCACCCTGAGGAAGAAACTGCCGAACGATGGGCGAAAAAACTGAATATTAGCGGAGTTGTTGATTCTTTTGACCTTACACAGGAACATCATATCATTGAGGCAAGAGTGCCGAAGCATTTATCAGGAAAAACCATCGGCGAAATCGGTGTCAGGAAAAATTTTAACATCATCGTTCTCACTATGATCAAAACCGTGGTTGAGAAGAACCTGATCGGTATTGCAAGAACCATCAATAAAGTACAGGAGGTGGGGAGTGCCAAAACTTTGCTGGAGGAAGGTGATATCATGGTCCTGTACGGCAGAATGAAGGATATTAAACACTTTCTTAAGGAAGAATGATCTTAAAAATATACACATTTGAACTCCCTATATCAGAACCGGTGCTGGTATTTACATTTGTTCTGCTCATCGTGCTTTTAGTCCCGCTGCTGCTCAGGAACACAAAAACACCCGCCATCATCGGGCTGATCATCATCGGCATCGTCATTGGCCCCAACGCCTTAAATATCATCGATAATAACGATATCATCGAGTTATTCAGCAAGGTCGGGCTCTTGTATATCATGTTCCTTGCTGCCCTCGATATTGAATTCGCGGAATTCAGGAAAACATGGAATCAAAGCATTTTTTTCGGTTTGCTGTCGTTCGTGTTTCCATTCGTAGCGGGTTATTTTGCTGCGGTTCACTTACTGGGCCTTCCCCTCGCAGGGTCGGTGCTAGTTGGAATACTGCTGGCTTCCAATACCCTTATTGCCTTCCCGGTGGTGAAAAAGCTGAACATCTCGAGAAGCCTGGCTGTTAATGTAGCCATCAGCGGTACGGTAATCGCCGATACCATCGTCCTTTCATTCCTTGCCTTTACAACGGCCGTATTGCTTGACGATAAACCCCTGGTCACCGGCATTGGGATATTTGTTCTTAGTTTTATTATCTTTTCATTTATCATCTTCTGGGGGGTGCCGAAACTCAGCCAATGGTTTTTTCGCACCATCCCGGCCGACAGCCATACCCAATTCCTGTTCGTGATCGCGATGTTGTTCGCTTCTTCTTTTGCTGCCGAGATTGCAGGTGCCGAACCGATCATAGGTGCCTTCTTTGCCGGTTTGGCACTGAACCGAATGATCCCCGGATCCTCTACTCTGATGAGTCATATCGAATTGGTTGGCAATACCTTGTTCATCCCGGTTTTTTTGATCAGCGTGGGTATGCTGGTTGACCTCGGGGCGATCTTTGCCAACTTCAACACCCTCGCTGTTGCCATGACATTGATCGTTATTGCGATCGTTACCAAGTGGTTGCCTTCTTTCCTGACAAAAATCATCTTCAGGCAATCCATCAATGAGATGAACACGATCTTCGGCCTGACCACGGCACGGGCAGCAGCCACACTGGCCATCGCCCTTGTGGGATTTAATTACGGGGTGATGGATAAAGACCTGTTCAATGCTGTCATCCTGCTGATTCTCGTCAGCTCTCTCATAAGTTCATATATCACTGAAATGTCGGGAAGAAAACTGTCACTGGATCTCAGTGAACATTCGTACGACGCATCCGATGCTGAAACAGAAAGAATCCTTGTACCCATTTCGAATCCGGCCACGATCGCAAAATTAACGGATATAGCAATCTACATTCGGTCAGTGCAATCTCTGGAGCCGGTATATACGCTGAAGATTGTGAACAAGCCTGATGATGTGAATAAAGTTAATCTGTCGGAGAAGGCACTGCTTGAAAAGATCATCGGACAGGCCGCCACCATGGGGGTCAGGTTACAAACCATCAACAGGTTCGATGTGAGCATCCCACAGGCCATTATCAAGACATCCAGCGAATTACTGATCTCCAAGATCATCCTCGGCTGGTCGGGCAGGTCGCCTGAAATGAATAAGATATTCGGCAATATCCTTGATACTACCTTAAGGGGCACCGGCAGGGAGGTGATCGTTTGTAATCTGCCAATGCCCCTGAATACCATGGAACGGATCAATGTTTTTGTGCCGGAAAATGCTGAAAATGAGATAGGCTTCAGCCAGTGGATTAGGACTCTCGTCAACCTTAACAGGCAGTTGGGTGCAAAATTTGCGATATTTACCCTTGTGCAAACAAGGCAGGCAATTATGGAGGTGCTCCAACTTTATAATTTTAAACAGCCGGTCAACTGGTTAGTAACCAATGATTTGAATGTATTTTTTAAGGAAGCACAAAACCCGGCCCGCAACCTTAATGTCATTATCAGTTCGCGGCCGCAGTACTTGTCGTTCAAGCTTCAGTTATGGAAGTTTACTTATTATGTGCCTGAAGAAATGGGAAAAAGAAACTTTATGATCCTCTATCCCTTTCAAATATAAGCCTTTGTGCCATAGCACGGTTCATATTCCATTCGCAGAGCCCTTTGGTGGGTGAATCCTCATGTAGGCCCAAACGGCCATGTGTTAATAAGGATCCACATCGATCCTGATCCGTACCTGCCTGAATTCCTTCAGGCCGGCATAATCACCTAATTGCTTGTCGAGAAGCTTTTTTACGGCCACTATGGACTCGTTGCGGCCGGTCTTGATCAGTACCTGCTTTATGTACTGGTTCTTGATCCTCGATACCAGCGGGTATTCGGGTCCGAGTACCTGTTTGGGAAAGGCGGTGTGCAGGCGTGAAGCGAGTTCTTTGGCAGCGCTGTTAAGCAAGCGGTAATCCTTATAAAGCATGCTGATCATGATGAGCCGGTAATAGGGAGGATATTGAAAGCGCCTGCGCTCGGCCATCTGGCTGTTGAACAGGTTCAGGTAGTCGTTTCCCACCACATCGGCGATCACCTGGTGCTTGGGCCTGAATGTCTGTATGATGACCTTTCCCCTCTTGTTTTTTCGCCCCGCCCTGCCTGCCACCTGTGCCATCAGCTGGAAGCTGCGCTCATAGGACCGGAAATCGGGGAAGTTGATCATGCTGTCGGCATTCATGATGCCCACCACGCTCACATGATCGAAGTCGAGGCCTTTGGTCACCATCTGCGTGCCGACAAGGATATCGATCTCGCGGTTTTCGAATGCCTGTATGATCTGGTAGTGCCCGTGTTTGCTGCGGGTGGTGTCGAGGTCCATGCGGCGGATGGAGGCTTCGGGGAAGATCACCGCCAGCTCCTCCTCGATCTTTTCCGTTCCCAGGCCGCGCATGAGCACCCTGCTGCTGCCGCAATGCTCGCATTCGGCCGGTACGCTTGTGCTGTAACCGCAGTAATGGCAACGGAGGTGGTCGGCCTTTTTATGGTAGGTAAGCGATATGTCGCAGCGGATGCACATCGGCACCCATGCACACACATCGCACTCCAGGCGGGGAGCAAAGCCTCTCCGGTTTTGGAAGAGTATCACCTGTTCCTTGTTGGCCAGGGCTTCCCCGATATGGTCGAGCAGCATTTTTGTGAAATAGGCCGGGCTTGTGTGATTTCTCTTTTCCCTGCGGAAGTCGGCAACGAGTATCTCCGGCATCAGCAGGTCCCGGTAACGTTTTGTGATCTCAACCAGCCCGTACTTGCCCCTCCTGGCATTGGAATAGCTTTCGAATGAAGGTGTAGCCGTTCCGAGGAGGCTGCGCGCACTATGCAGGCCGGCAAGGTATATGGCCGCATCGCGGGCATGGTAACGCGGGGCCGGGTCATGCTGCTTGTACGACTGGTCATGCTCTTCATCCACGATCACCAGACCCAGCCTGCTGAAAGGAAGGAATACAGCCGAACGTGCCCCCAGGATCAGGCTGTAGCTGTCTTCATCTTCACTGTTTACCCTGTTCCATATCTCTGCGCGTTCACCCTCGTTATAGCGTGAGTGATAAACGCCAACCTTTTCACCGAAATATTTTCTCAGGCGGTTGATGATCTGCGTGGTGAGGGCGATCTCAGGCAGCAGATACAGCACCTGCCTGCCCTGCTTCAGGCTTTCCTCGATGAGGTTGATGTATATTTCCGTTTTACCGCTGGAGGTAACCCCGTGCAGCAGGCAAACATCCTTCTCACGGAAGGAAGCCTGTATTTCCTCGAGCGCTTTCACCTGTTGTCCGTTAAAGACGATCCCTCCCGCCTCGGAACCGGCAGGGCTGTCCTCGAGCCGGCTTACCTCTCTTTCTTCCGTTATGAAGATCCCTTTCCGGGCAAGTTCGTTAAACTGCTGGTGGCTGGCTTCTGCAGTTTTGATCAATGCAGTTTTCCCAATCCAGCGGTATTCATTTCCCCCGCCTGCAAGCCGTATGTAAGTCATCAGCAGTTCCAGCTGCTTGTAGGCGCGTTTTTCCAGTTTGTCAAAAACCTCCCGGAGCGCGGCATCGTCATGGTAGGCTTCGGCCAGCATCACGAAGTGTTCGGTCCTGGGCCTGTAGTGGTCCTGCAACTCTTCTTCCAGAATGATCACCTGTTTTTCGATCAGGGTGTTGATCAGCGGAAGAATTTTCAACTGCCCGGTGATGTCGGCGGCATCCTTAATGGTCAGCTGATCCCGGTGGATGAGTGCTTCGGCGATCAATGCTTCCTTTTGGCTGAGGTTAACATCGCCAGGGCTGAATGCAGGGTGCAGGCGGATCCTCGATTCGCTGGCCAGCTTGAATGCCGATGGGAGGGCGGCATTCATCACTTCGCCGGGATGGCACATATAATATGAGGAGATCCAGTCCCAGAACCTGAACTGCAAACTGTTTACGATGGGCTTTTCATCAAGTACGGACAGGATATACTTTGGAATGTAGCCCCGTGGGATCTTGTCGTGCACCTCTTTCACCAGTGCCGTATACAGCTTTTTCTTCCCGAACTGCACGGCCACCCGTATCCCCGGCACCATCAAGTCATTCATTGCATAAGGGACACGATAGGTATACAGGCCTTTTACGGGCAAAGGCAGCATTACATCCACGAAAAGTGTTTGTCTTTCCATGCAAAGCGGTAATATCTATGTTGATCAGGCCTCAGGAGGCGAGTACGCGTGCAATGTCGAGAAGTTCGGGGTTGATGCTCTGGTGGTGTTTGATCGATTTTTCGAATGATGTGAGGGCGATCTCATTGTCGACAACCCCGATCATCACCCCGCTCACACCGTCTTTTAATGTCATGATGGCGGCATATCCAAGCCTGCTGGCCAGCACCCTGTCCATGGCGGTTGGCGAACCGCCCCGCTGGATGTGGCCAAGAATGGTCACCCGGGTCTCAAAGTCCGGGAAACGTTCGTTGATCTCTTTTTGAACTTCCAGTGCACCGCCCGAGTCGTTGCCTTCGGCTACAATGATGATGCCTGAGGTCTTGTTCTTCTTCCAGTCTTTTTCGAGGATGTAAACCATCTCATCGATATAGGTCGGGCTTTCGGGAACCAGGATCATTTCGGCGCCGGTGGCGATGCCGCTTCGCAGGGCGATGAATCCCGCATCGCGGCCCATCACTTCTATAATGAAAAGCCGGTCGTGCGAATATGCCGTGTCGCGGAGCTTGTCAACGGCCTCTGTTACCGTGTTGATGGCCGTGTCGTAGCCAATCGTAAAGTCGGTGCCGAAAAGGTCATTGTCGATGGTGCCGGGCAGCCCGACGACGGGCACTTTAAACTCCTTGCCGAAGATGCGGGCCCCGGCAAAGGTGCCGTCGCCACCAATCACAATAAGGGCATCGATCCCCATGGTCTGCATCTTGTCGTATGCCTTCTGCCGCCCTTCTTTCTCATACCATGCCATGCAACGTGCCGACTTGAGGATGGTGCCGCCGCGCTGGATGATGTTCGATACCGACCGGTTGTGAAGGGGGACGATTTCCCCGTTTATCAGTCCCTGATAGCCGCGCAGGGAGCCAACCATTTCAAAACCTTCGTTGATGCCGGTCCTGACAACGGCGCGAATGGCCGCATTCATTCCCGGAGCATCGCCGCCTGACGTTAGAACCGCTATTTTTCTGATGTCTTTCATTTGATGTTCAAGCTAATTGGGCTGCAAAGTTAAGCATTATTGCTTTTGTCTTTTCTGCTGCCGGCGTATAACTCAAATTTAACAAAGCGGCATTCGATGGGGCCGTTGTAAACGGCGATCTTTACGGAGGGCTTCAGCCCGATAAATTTCAGTGCGTTAAGGTCGCCGCTGATGATCCACGCTTCACTGTCGTGGTAGTTCTGCTTCAAGGTGTCGCCGATCATCCGGTAAAGGCCCGTGATGTCGTCAGCCTTTACCCGTTCCCCGTAAGGCGGGTTTGTAACCATGTGGACTGCTCCTTCGGGGCGTGGCAGCTTGTCGAAAGAAAGCGGATAAAGTTTGATGGCCCTGAGCAGGCCTGCGTTGCCGGCATTTTTCCGCGTATCGCGCAGGGCGAGGGGCGATATGTCGCCGCCGATGATCCGCGCAGTAGGCGGGGCGTCGGGAGGCCGGCAGGATGCCTTCACCTCATCCCACAGGGCGGCATCAAAATCTTTCCATTTATAAAAGCCAAAACTTTTCCGGTAATATCCGGCGGGGATCCCCGAGGCGATCATGGCGGCTTCTGTCAGCAGGGTCCCCGAACCGCACATGGGATCGACAAATGTCTTGCTTCCGTCCCAGCCACTGAGCATGATGAGCCCCGATGCAAGCACCTCCCCGATGGGAGCATGCCCCGATGCCACTTTATACCCGCGCAAATGCAATGAAGTGCCTGAGCTGTCGAGGGCGATAGTGCAATGATTGCGGTGGATGTGAACATTCAGCCGTATGTCGGGATTGTCAGTGTCTACATCCGGGCGTTTGCCGTACACTGCTCTGAAATGGTCGGCAATGGCATCCTTGGTCTTGAGGGCGGCATACATCGAATGGGTGATCCCCGACTGGCTCACCACCCCGTCGATGGCGAAGGTCTGCCCGAGGTCCATCACCTGCTCCCAGGGAAGCTGCAGGCATTGTCGGTAAAGGTCTTTGTCGGTGGCCGCCGTAAACTCCCATAAAGGCTTCAGAAAGCGCAGGGCCGTCCGGCATGTGTAGTTGCATTTGTAAAGGATCCTCTTGTTGCCACTGAACTTTACCGCACGGTGCAGTACCACGGCGGAGGTCCCGCCGGCGGCCCTGATCTCATCAGCCAGCAAACCCTCCAGCCCGCTGATGGTCTTGGCAACAATGGTAAATTCTTGTTCCCGCGATGAAGTATTCGTTTGCATGTCCCAAAGGTATTGGTTTCGACGCGATAATCACGGATTTTTTATTCATGAAGCCGGGATTTTTAAAGTTAAGTATACTGAAAAAGTCATGGATCCCGGCAGGGCCTTTAATGCCGTAAGGATTCTGTATGCCGGCAAATGAAAGTTCCGTGAATATCCTGATATTTGCATTTGTTTCACCGAAGTAATCATCTGAAAAAATATATCATGACGATCAAGGAAGCACAGGAGACTGTTGACAAATGGATCACGACCAATGGTGTGAGATATTTTGATGAATTGACCAATACGGTCATCCTCATGGAGGAAGTGGGCGAAGTGGCCCGCATCATGGCCCGCCGCTACGGCGAACAGTCGTTCAGGGATGGCGAAGATCCGGGGATGCTGGATGATGAATTTGCAGACGTGTTCTTCGTGCTGCTGTGCCTGGCAAACCAGACCGGGGTGGACCTCAACCACGCCCTTGAGAAAAACCTGGAAAAAAAGACCAAAAGGGATGTGGAAAGGCACCTGGGGAATGAAAAACTGAAAAAACCGGGAAAGAAAGCTTAAAAAAGCAAACCGGGCAATGCTACTATAACCTGATCTCCATGGTCAGTATACAGGTGTATTCGCGGCAAAGTGCATCTTTTTTGGCTTGCAGCGCCGCCATCGTCCGTTCGGCGGTCTCCTGGTTTTCTCGCTTTCCGGTTTTCCGGCCGTATTTTTCCATTTTCTGCAAGAGGATCAGGTGATCGTGCCAGGAGCCTGCCATTTCACCGGTTTCCCTCAGCCTTTCGGCATTGATGTGAAGGTAGTCTTCAAGTGGCAGCCGATCGTCGAAAATGTTATTGAGATAGTTGATGTTCTTCAACCTTGCCCGGATATCATGCAGGCGTTCTTCATCAGAGCTTTCGTGGAATAACTGCCTGCATTCGCGCAGGTAGGCGGCCAGGAGCTCTTCGGCGCCCGCCAAAGCTTTCTGTTGCGGTATATGCCCGGTGAAACGGGCTATCCTCGTACCGGTTTCTTCAAGGGTTTCCTGCCTGAAAACAGACAGCTCCGCTTCAAATTTTTCCCTTCTTTTTTTCTCCTGACGCAGAAGTTCGTGGTCAAAGCCCGGATATATTGATCCGTGTTCCTCCGCCAGTGTCCGGGCAAGGAAGCGCAATACCTGTATGTCTCTCAGCCGACCCGCTTTTTTGAACAGCCGGTTGATATCCGAAAGGCTGGCCGTGGCATCGAATTCCTGCAAACTCAAAACATCACAGATCCTGGCAACAACCCTGAGCCTTTTGATGCTCAGCCGCAGGTTGTGAACCGCCTCAGTATCCTGCGGGTCATGACATAAAGCCAGGTTCTCCCTTATCAGGGTCCTGTGCTTTCTATAGTATTCAATGATCTGCTGTGACATGTTTTCTGTTGCAAACATAGTGAAAAATCAGGAATGGCCATGGAAAGGATGTCCGTGCCGGGTAAAATGATCTGCCCCGGGATCTTTCGTACAACAACTTCCTTTTCGGAATGAAAATGAAGCATTGATCTGCCATATTGCTTATCTTTATCCGTTTAAATGACCTTATGCGCTCATCCGGAATAAAACTGCTGACGGGGTTATTCCTCGTATTGTTTTATGCATTGCATCTGCATGCACAGCCGCGTACGGCCAGCGGACGGGTATATGACGCCGAAACGGGCGAACCGCTCGCTTTTGTAAATATTGTCGTCAACAATGGGTTGCAGGGCGGTGCAACCGATATCGACGGGAAATTCAGGATCGCCTCCGGCGAGGGGATCGATTTTTTACGACTTACCTACGTAGGATATGAGCCCAGGCGTTATGAACTGGAAGGAAAGGCCCACGGGCACAGGATATTCATGAAAAAGATCCCTTACGAATTGCGTGAAGTGGTGATCTATCCGGGTATCAACCCCGCCCACCGCATCATCAACAACGTGATCAGAAACCGAGACCTTAACGATCCCGAAAAACTGACTTCCTTTTCCTACACTTCCTATGAAAAGGCCATCTTTACGCTTGACCTGGATTCATTGCGGATGATCGATACCCTCCTGCTTGATACCTCCGCCCGTGAGATCAGGCGGGTCTTCGACCGGCAGGATATATTCATCGCCGAATCGGTGACCGAAAGAAAATTCCTCTATCCCGGTCGCAACTACGAAAATGTGATCGCCACAAGGGTTTCCGGCATGAAGGACCCGATCTTTGTCTTCCTGGTTTCACAGATACAGTCAACATCATTCTACCGTGAAAGAATTACCATCGGCAGGAGCGAATACATCAACCCCATCAGCAGGGGAAGCACCGCTAAATATACTTTCATCATCGAGGATACGGCCTATACCGAAAGAAAGGATACGGTTTTCATCATTTCCTATCGCCCCAGGCCCAATACGAACTTCGACGGGCTAAAAGGCGTGCTCTCGGTAAACAGTCATAAATGGGCCATACAGAGTGTCATCGCCGAACCTGCCATAGAGGAGGGGCCCTTTAATATCAGGATACAGCAACTCTATGAATTGTTTAACGACAACCAATGGTTCCCGGTGCAACTGAACACCGATATCAGGATCCGTGCCATCGGGGCCACCATCGATGACAAGACCTATTCCTTTGTTGGCATCGGCAAGAGCTATATCAGCGATGTTGAGCTTAACCCCGAGCTCGTCAGGAGGCAATTCAGCAATATAGAAGTGGATGTGGACCCTAACGCCCACGACAGGAAGGAGGATTTCTGGAATTCTTACCGTGTCGACAGCCTCAGCCAAAGAGACCGCAATACATATGCCTTCATGGACAGCATCGGGCGCGAGGTTAATTTCGACCGCCTGGCCCGGACATTCGAAACCCTCATGACAGGCCGCATTCCCTATAAGTTCATTGATGTTGACCTGAACAGGATCAGCCGCTACAACCAGTACGAAGGCGTATACCTGGGGATGGGCATTCATACCAATGACCGCCTCTCGCGCCGGTTCCGCACCGGTGGTTTTTTTGGCTACGGCTTCAGGGATCAAACCCTAAAGTATGGCGGTGATATCAGTGCCATCCTGCACCGCAACAGTGAACTGGAACTGAAAGCGCTCTATTTCTATGATGTGCTTGAAAGTGGCGGAACAGAGCTGTTCGACGATAACCGGCCTTTCCTCCGCGAGGACGGGATCAGGAAGCTGCTGATCCGCAGGATGAATGTAACGGAAAGGGCGGGTATTTCGCTGGAATTCAGAGCACTGCGACATTTCAAGTGGAGCGTGGGCTTTAATGCCGACTACAAAATGGCTTATCCCGACTATCAGTACGGCAATACGGAAGATGGCGTTTCCATGCTGATGAATGAATTCCGCTTCAGCGAGATGCGTGTGGGGTTTCGCTTTGCCTTTCGCGAAAAGTTTATCAGGACCCGGCGAGTAAAAATTTCGCTCGGCACAAAATACCCCATTGTACGCTTCCAGTATACCCGCGGGATGCAGGATGTGCTGAACGGGGAGTTCATATATAATCGCTTCGACCTGAAGGTTTCGGAGTCGTTCTATACGAAATACCTCGGGATGACCAACATCGAGATCAGGGCCGGGTATATTGACGGAGATCTTCCTTACTGTAACCTGTACAACGGTAATGGGAGTTACAGGGTCTTTACCCTTTATGCCCCGGGTAGTTTTGCCACCATGCGCATGAATGAATTTCTCAGCAACCGTTACGTGGCGGTGTTTTTCTCGCATAATTTCGGTAAACTGCTGGTCCGTACTCGCTATTTTGCGCCCGAGGTCGTGCTTGCAACCAATATCGGTTTTGGCGACCTGAACAATGATGCCCGTCATTATAACGTGGCGTACAATACCATGGAGAAAGGCTACTATGAGTCGGGCGTGATCCTGCACGGCCTGTTCAATATGCGCCTGTTCCAGCTGGGACTGGGTACATTTTACCGTTACGGACCCTATGGCTTCGACCGCCCCGCCGATAATTTCGCCTATAAACTGAGCCTGGTCTTTCCGATAAGCGATCCCGGCATGTAGGATCATGCCGGCGGCAAAAAAGAACTGTTGCCGTCATTCTATGTCAGATATATGAGCAGGGGGATGTATATCATCCCGATAAGAATGGCAAAGGAGACCATGGAGGCGGCATATTCCTTATCGAGTTTTTCCATGGAGGCAAAGATGATGGAGTTGAAGCCCACCGGTGCCGAAGACCCTATCAGTACGATTGTCCGTACCAGACCTTCCAGTCCCAGCAGGCCTGAAAAGGCCAGGCCGAGGCCCAGCCCCAGGAACATCCTGATGGCGATGCCGGCAAAAACGGGTCCCGGCTTGATCAGTTTCAGGCTGAAAAAACTGCCCAGGGCAATCATGATCAGGGGAATGGTCAGGTCGCCGAGGATGTTGAGCAGACGCGCCGGCACATGCGGGATCTTGAGCCCGGCAAGGTTCAGGATGATGCCGCCGATGAGCGCCCATACGGGTGGCGCAAGCAGGAACTTTTTGATCAGCAGCCTGCCCGACCCCTGCTGCTGCCCGTAGCGGCAGGCCAGGTAATAGACCAGGGTGAATGCCAGAACGGCATTGCTGAAATCGAAAAGCGACAACAGGGCCAGCCCTTCATCCCCATATGCAGCAATGACAAAGGGAAGGGCGAAGCCGATGTTCATGATCATGCTCCCCACAACCAGCACGCCCTGTGTTTTGCGGTCGAGCTTCATGATGTTCCCGGCCAGGGTGGCAATGATCCATTGTATGATGATGATGGTAAAAGAAATGGCCGGAAGCCAGGCCAGCTCCTTCGTCAGCTCAACCCTTGTGAGGGAGAGGATGACCAGGGCGGGCAACGACAGGTAAAAGACCACCTTCATGAATATGTCCCCGTGTTCAGACCTCAAAATGCCGAAGAGCTTGAGCATTAATCCCAGCACAAAGACCAGGATAACCGGGAGAATATCGTTAATGATGCTTTCCATGCTGCGGGTAAAGGTATAATAAAGTGGAATTTATTGCCCGCTTAAGGCCGCTAATTTTTTGCTGTAGAATGCCGCTTCCTCCTCAAGTCCCAGGGTAGTCGCAATTTGTACCAGCGCACTGATCGTTGCGGGCTGGCCCGGGTTCAGGCGGTATGCCTGTTCCATACTCGTAAAGGCTTTGATGAAATGCCGGTTGGCTTCACCGTACAATCTTCCGGCATTATCGTCATCTTCAAGGGTAAGGGCCTGTTCATAAAGGTTTGCGGCCATGTTGTTGTGAGCCGCCCCGAGGTTGAAAAACCCCAGGTCTTTAGAGCCATCCATGGCAGTGGCCGCTTCATATGTTTCAATGGCCTGCTTCATGTCGATGTTTTCAAGGAGGTTGCCGTAGGCGATGAGGATATCGTAATCGGCGGGATATAGGGCTATGGCTTCCCGGAAACGCAGGATGGCCTCATCAATGAGCGAGGGTTCGCTCAGGTAGATGTCCAGTTCAAAACTGATGAGGTCGTCCAGGCCGTTTTGATACTCACTGGCTGCCTGATCGGTCAGGCCGCCTATGGCTTCCACCCGCTCATATTCTTTTTTCATCAGCATTTCCCCTTCCTGTAAAGTTTTTAGCGCTATCCGCGGATCATGGAGGCTGTACCGTTCGATCAGCGCCTTTCTGAAGAAAACATAGGCCAGAAGGAAATCGGGCGGCGAGGGAGGTTCCTCCCGGTAGGCCGCAATGCTTTCGCTAAAATATGCACTCGCTCCCAGCGAATCACCCATGGCCAGCATCGCCTGTCCGAGCAGGTCGCTGACCAGGTAGGTGGGCGATATATCCCTGGCTGCTTCCAGGTACAACCTGGCCGTTTGCAATGCCGAAGCCCTGACTTTTTCCGCCTGCTTCCTGTCACCGGAGGCATTGAGCGCCACCAAACCCGTCTGTATGAGCGGGTGGTAAAGGACCGACAAGTCCCGGAGGATGTCGGAACGCAGCTTGTCGCCTGCAGTTTCAAGCGCCTGCCTGTAGTCGTAATAACTTTCCATCAGGGCATGCTGCATGCCTTTCAGCCCGTCGTTGTCGCCACCCTCCATGGCCACACGCAACACCTGCATGCGTGCGTTTGCCAAATACTGATAAGCCAGTGGAAGATAGTCGCCGCTGAGGGTTCCCGGATCGGCCAGCACTTCCTTCAACTGCATGTAGGCATCGTCATAATTCCCGTCGTTGAACAATTGTACCGCATCCGCCACTTTTTTATTCTGGCCATGAAGGGCTGTTAAGGCAATCAGGATGAACACAAGCGTCAGTATCTTTTTCATTGTCGCGGGTTGTAAATTTAACTGTGCATTTGAAGGCATGCCATTTCTTCAGTGACCCCTTACCCGCCTGTTGTTCATGCGCTCCGGCGGGCAGGTCTTTTGATCATCCCTTTCGGGAAACCTGATAAATCCGGCTTATATTCATTTTATTATACTTTTCACGGATTTACCATGTCACTGTATGAGCCGGCCAAAAGGTTCAGGGGATCGATGCCAAGCTTTTCCATGTAATGCCTGCACTGTCTGCCGAGCTTTTCTTCATCGCCCCTTTCGCCAATGGCTTCGATCTCGATAAAATCTCCCAGACCTTCTATATGGTCGATGTGGAATTTGACATTGCCGAGGTAAAAAATATTCCGGTTTTTTTTCACTACTTTCATGATCCCTAGAGCTTTTTCCAGCATATTTTTGAGTTGGGTATCCTTTACGGCGGGGAAAAGCAGCACCTCCGACTTCCCGGGGCCTTTTTCGTCATTTCGCTCGTAATAGATCAGATTGTTTTCGATATTGCCTTCCCTGAGCTTCAGGCGCCCGCTGTTTGTATGAAAGTAGGTGTCGGTCTGCCGGTCGTTTCCTGCAGTTTCGGCGCCCAGGCCGGCAAGGGTTTCCGCTGATGCGGCAGGATCGGGGCAGCGGGCTTTTATCTCAATGTTTACAGGCATATGTTGCTGTTTTACGAAAGCAAAGCTAATCAATAATGTGATGCCTGCAGGCCTGCATAAACGCTTATCAGTCTTCACTGTATTCTTCCGGGAAGATCACCGTACCCCTGATGCCCTCAAGCGCTCCCTCTGTGAGTTCGATGGCCATGAAAGCATCATCCGGGGCCGGGAAAGGGCAGTAGATCCCCCATTCGGATGCCCTGGTAAATCCAAATCGCGGGTAGTAATCGGGGTGCCCAAGTACGAAAGCGGCGGTATATCCGAGGTTCCTGGCTGTTTTAAGCCCTTTGAGGATCAGCGTGCCGCCGATGCCCATATTCTGGTATTTCGGGATTATTGCCAGCGGGGCAAGGGAAAGGCCCGGGAAATGATCATCCACGGTTCGTATCTGTACAGGAAAAAACAGTATATGCCCGATGATGCTGCCGTCCAGTTCGGCCACCAGCGACAATTCCCTTTTGAATTCAGGTTTTGTCCTGAGCGCAGTCACAAGGCGGCCTTCGTTGGGCTGGCCAAAGGCCAGGTCGTTTACCCGGCCAATGCCTTCTTCGTCGCCGGCCGTTTCGCCCCGGTAAATGATCGTTCCTGTCAAGGCTTTACTTTTTTCTTGCAATAAACCTTACCACATCAGCTTCCCCCTGGTGGGAGGGCCCTTCATCGAGATGAACGCGTTCATTCGCGGCCCTGATGATCTCCATGCCTTCAAAATCCTCTATGATGTCTTCGGGCATGTAAAGGAGGTCGGGATCGCGCGGCCCCCCGGAAGCATTGCGGATCTGTTCCTTGCCAAAAGCCTCCATTACCAGCAGGCCGCCGTGGCCAAGGCTGTTCATGATATAATTATGGAACATTCTCCTGGCTTTCGGATGGATATGCATGAATATTAAAGCAGCAAGGTCAAAAAAACCTTTCCGGTAAGGGATGTCGAAGATGGACCCCAGCTCATAAGCAATGTGAACACCCCGCTCACGGGCAAGCCTGAAGGCTTTTTCACGCCCTGCCGCGCTCTGGTCAAATGCGTGAACATCCCATCCCAGCCCGGCTGCATAAACAGCATTCCGGCCTTCGCCTTCGCCCGGCAAAAGGACCTTTCCCGGCGTCAGCCCGTCAATGCATTCCCTGAAAAATGCATTGGGTTCCTTGCCGTATACATATGCTTCCTGCGAAAACCGCTTTTCCCAGAATTCGTTCATCATTACAAAATCAGTGTGCGAAACTAAATAATATCTTATTATCATGCATCGCGCCGCTTTGTGATTTTTGTAACTTTGTTGCAAACGGCGCCTATGAAAAAGGAATACTCCATTGCCTTATCCATCCTTGGCATTATCCTGCTGCTCATCATGGTCTGGTATTTTTCCAATGTGGTTGTTTACGTGGTCGTTTCGGCCGTACTTGCCTTTATCGGCCATCCACTGGTCAACCTGCTCGATAAATTGCGTTTCGGGAAGTTTCGCCTGCCCCATGCCCTCAACGCGTTGATCGGGCTCCTGGCCATCATCACGCTGATCGTGGGTTTTTTCCTGATCTTTGTCCCGCTCATCTCCAAACAGGCAAACATCATCTCCCAGATCAACATGGAGGAGGTCGTGGCCGCTTTTCAGGAACCCCTGCAGAACCTGCAGGCTTTTCTTTACCGATTCGATATCATTGCCCATGATCAGACCATACAGGGGATCCTCGAAACGCAGGTGAAGTCCATGCTAAGCCTGGCTGCGTTTTCGAATGTTTTCAATAACCTGATCAGTGCCACGGGCGCTTTCTTCATAGGGATTTTTTCCATACTTTTCATCACCTTCTTCTTCCTGAAAGAGGAGGGTATGCTGGTTAACTTTATCGTACTCCTGATCCCGGCGAAATTTGAGGAAAAAATAAGGCATATCATGTCAGAGGTGCACAGGCTGTTGTCGCGCTATTTCATTGGCTTGCTCTGTGAATTGCTGTCGATGATGACCCTGATAAGCATTGGATTGACATTATTTGGTATCGAGGGTGCCCTGATCATCGGATTTTTGGGCGGGCTGATGAACATCATCCCTTACCTGGGGCCGGTCATCGGAGCCAGCATGGGGGTGTTGCTGGCAGTTACCGGCACCCTGAGCCTGGGCTATTACGACAGCGTTTTAATCACGGCCGTGGAAGTGGTGCTGGTCTTCAGCGTGGCCAACCTCATCGATAATTTCCTGCTTCAGCCGCTGATCTATTCTAACAGCGTGAAGGCTCACCCGGTGGAGATCTTTCTCGTGATCATCATGGCCGGCACCCTGGCCGGCATCCCCGGAATGATCCTGGCCATACCATCCTATACGGTACTGAGAATCGTGGCAAGGGAGTTTCTGTCGAATTTTCGCCTCGTGAAGAAGTTAACCGAAAACATCTGAGGAGGGGCCTGTCATGCGAGCAGCCATACCTGCCATACGCGACGGCCTGCACTTTTTTGCCACACTCACTCCCGGTAAACTCCGGAATTATTTCCTGCTCAGGTCCTCATACCTGTTCTCGGCTATAGCGGGCAGGCCGTTTCACCGGGGGATGCCTGCCAGCATCTCCCTGGAACCCACCAACCGCTGTAACCTCCGCTGCCCGGAATGCCCTTCGGGATTGCATGACCTGTCTAGACCCGCAGGCAATGCCGATCCGGGTCTTTTCATGCCCCTGATTGACCGGCTCCACAAACGTTTGATGCATATCATTCTCTATTTCCAGGGTGAACCCTTTCTTCATCCCGCTTTTTTTGATTTGATCGGATATGCCTGTCAGAAGGGCATATATACATCCACATCCACCAATGCCCACTTCCTGGATGATGAAAACGCGCGCAAAACGGTAAGCTCGGGCCTGCACAGGCTCATCATCTCACTCGACGGAACCGATCAGCAAACCTATGAGGATTACCGGCGGGGCGGGGATCTGGAAAAGGTATTGTCGGGCATCCGGAATGTGGTGAAATGGAAAAGAAAACTCAGATCATCCCGGCCCTATCTCGTTATACAGTTCCTGGTGATGAAGAATAACGAGCATCAGATTGCTGCAGTGAAAAAACTGGCCGGGGAGCTGGGGGCCGACCGCCTTGATCTGAAAACGGCGCAACTGGCCGGCTATAAGGACGGACACCGGCGCATACCTTCCAATCCGAAGTATTCAAGATACGAGCGGGATGGCCTGAACGGATGGAAAGTGAAGGGTCGGATGCGGAACCGCTGCCTGCGCATGTGGACCGGGGCGGTCATTACCTGGGATGGGCGTGTGGTGCCCTGTTGCTTTGATAAGGACGCCACGCATCAACTGGGGGCCCTCACCGAAACCGGCTTTGCGGATATCTGGAAAGGCGAAGCCTGTAAAGCTTTCAGGCGGAAAGTCTTCAGCGAAAGAAATAAGATTGATATTTGCAGGAACTGTAAGGGGTAGGGGATGGCAGAAAAGGAAAACGGATGCGCCTAAACGGTCATCACGTCCTTTTCTTTGGCTTCGAGCATCTCATCAACTTTCTTGATATACTCGTCAGTGGCCTCCTGTATCTTTTCCTGCACTTTTTTTGATTCATCTTCGGGCAGGCCGTCCTTCTCAAGGCTTTTGGCCAGCTCATTGGCCGATCGCCTGGTGTTCCTGATGCTGATCTTGGTGTTCTCGGCTGCTGTCTTGGCCTTTTTTACAAGATCCCTGCGCCTTTCTTCCGTCAGGGGAGGGACAATGATACGCAGCACCTCACCCTCGTTCTTCGGGTTAAATCCGAGGTTGGCGTTCATGATGGCCTTTTCGAGATCGTTCAGTATGCTTTTGTCCCACGGCTGTACGATGATCTGCCTTGGGTCGGGCGTGTTGATGTTGGCCGTTTGTTCGATGGGCGTCAATGCACCATAATAGTTGATCTTGATCCCCTCCAGCATCTGGGGCGTGGCCTTGCCGGCCCGTATCTTCTGAAATTCCTTTTCAAGATGAGAAATGGCATCCTCCATCCCTTCGCGGGCTTCTTCGAGGCACATTTGGGCTTCTTCGTTCATGGCTGTGATTGTTTAAAGAACAAAGATAATGATTTTACTGATAATCGGTCAACCGCTTGCCCAGGCTTTCCGGCTACAGGGCATCGCGCAGGGGTTCAGTACCCCCGCAGCCTGTCGTGATCAGCTGATCAGGGTTCCGATCTTTTCGCCCTTCAGGGCTTTCTGGAGGTTCCCCTTTACATTCATGTCAAACACGTAAACGGGCATTTTGTTTTCCCGGCAAAGGGTAAAAGCGGTCTGATCCATGATGCGCAGCCCTTTTTCAAGGGCTTCGTCAAAGCTCAGCTGCTCATATTTTTTTGCCGAAGGGTCTTTTTCGGGATCGGCCGTGTAAACCCCATCCACCCTCGTTGCCTTGAAGATGATGTCGGCCCTGATCTCGAGGGCGCGAAGGGCCGATGCGGAATCGGTCGTAAAATAGGGATTCCCGGTGCCTCCGCTGATCAAAACCACTTTCCCTTTTTCCATTTCACCAATGGCTGCGGTGGCCGACATGGCCGCTGCAACGGCCCTGATCTCAAGCCCCGAGAAAAGTGCCGTCGAAATGCCCTGTTTTTCAATTTCCGCCTGCAGCGCAAGGCTGTTGATCACCGTGGCCATCATGCCCATGTAATCGCCGGTTACGCGGTCCATGCCCCCGGCTGCGCCGCTGAGTCCGCGAAAGATGTTGCCGCCACCAATGACAATGGCGATCTGTACACCGCCGCGGACGGCTTCAACCACTTCACAGGCATATTGTGCCAGGCGCTCCGGGTCGATGCCGTGCTGCTGCCTGCCCATCAGCGCCTCTCCGCTGAGCTTGAGTAATATCCTGTTGAATTGCATACGTTTTTATTTAACGATCATCATGGATCTTACCTCCACGGCATGATCAGTTTGGATCCTGTAAAAATATTTTCCCGCAGCAAGCTTTTCTGCCCGCATGCTGATCTTATGCGCCCCGGCATCGTAGTAACGGTCGGCAAGGATGCCTGCCTCCCGTCCCATCATGTCGTAAACCCTGATCACCACGTGGGTTCCCCTGTCCAGTTCAAAGGGTATAACCGTCCTGCCCGAGAAGGGATTGGGATAGTTCTGCTGCAGAAGGGTGCTTCTCTCTTCATGAGAGGCAATGTTCACCGGTTCGCCCGAATACTGCATGCTGATACACCAGTTTTGGAGGATTCCCTGGTCGTTGAGGGCATTGTCGTAAACGCGGAGTATCCACATCCCGGCAATATCTTCCCCGTTGAAGGTGCCAAGGGGCTCGTCGGGTATAAAACTCCCGGTAAAGGGAGGCGTGCCCTGTGCAATGGGAATGAGGGCCTGGTCGTCGAAGACGGTTCCGGTGAAATTATTTCCTGATCCGCCGTGACCAACACAGAGGTCTATTTCCTGTCCGCCCGGACTGATCAGGTATATCTCCACGTCGCCGGTGTAGGTATGTGTGATGTCGAGGTTCACATTCAGGTCGGTCAGCATGCCTCCCGTGTCAACCATAATGGTGTCGAAGGTGTTGTGGAGGTCTTTGATCTCTTTCGGCAGTGTGGTGCTGCATAGGTATAGTGATTGTATGTCGGCTACCAGGTAGGTATAAAAATAGCCGGGGGCGATGCTGCCGGGCGGGTTGACCCCCCTGCCGCCGCCTGGCAGTGTGGCGATCATGCTACCGGCCTCGTCCTGTGCGGCCAGGTAATAGTCAACCTTGCTTCCCATGGGCTGTCCGGGGATGATGAACCAAAAGGTGTCCTGGCTGCTGTTGGAGGGTTCGAGGGGAATGAACAGGCTTTCGTCTACGCTGTAATAAAGCCTGGGTGCGCCGGCTGCCGTTCCCACAGGGTGGTTTGACGATACCACCAGCATGGCTTCGCGGCCGGTGGTGTCACTGCCGGAGGCAAGTGGTTCATGGAATAATTCCATCTTCATGTCCATCCCGAGCGAGGCCATGGTGGCAAAGGCCGCTTGTGTCATCTGCCTGAAATACGGAATATTGCAATTTGATATAATGTCATTGACCGTGTGATAAAAAGCATTGAAATCATTCCAGTCTTCAATGGCAAGGATGGCCTGGTAGCCATTGTTCCAGAAAGGCGAATGGTCGCTGGCGCCGGTGGAAATAAAATTATAGCCAAGGTCGAATTCATAGATCCCCAGTACACTGGTATATTCGGCGGTAAAGCCTGCCGACTGGGCATTGGTTGATATCGACATCTCGTAGTCGTCGTTCGAGTCGTAGGCGATCATGTCGAGGTTGAGCACCCCCAGGATGTCGTCGCCGGCACCGGCTGCCTGGCCGGCATAGGCAGTGCTGCCGATCAAACCCTGCTCCTCCTCGTCGAAGGCAATGAACTTCACGGTATATTTCAGGTCCTGGTCTTTCAGGAGACGTGCAGTCTCCAGCACACCGACCACGCCGGAAGCATTGTCGTCGGCGCCGGGAGCCAGGTTACCCGATGGCATGTCGTCATAATGGGCGCAGATGATATATTGCTGGTCGGGGTAAAGGCTGCCGGTAATGGTGGCAACGACATTCTCCCCGTTATCGCCGAAATAATGGTATTCGACCGGGATGCCCATGGCCTCGAATTGTTCGTATATCCATTGTGCCGCCAGGGCATTGAATGGTGAAAATGAATGGCGTGTAACGATTGTGTATTCTTCACCCCCGATCATCACGGGAACCTCACCCGAGAGCTTTTCAAGCAAAGTTGTGACGGACGCTTCGCTTACTTCATTTTTTAGTGAGTCAACAAGCGGGCTGTAGGCAATTTGCGCAAAAAGAAGTGTGCCGAGTAGCAGGGAGACGGTAAACAGTAGTGTTTTTTTCATCAGTAATGTTATTGTTTTGATAGAAGAACAATTGTTTTTATGGCTGCAAATATAGTTTAATAAAGTTTAATAGGCGGTTTCAAAAGCCTTTGATGGGGCAGGACAACCTGATACAAAACCCTCGATTGAGGAAGGGGGATCAGATGATACGGCATTCTCCGCGCTTGAGGTCGTGCTCGATCATCTTGTATTTCTTTTCAAGCACCCTGCCGTCGTTATACTGGACTTTGACCTTGTCGTTCCTCCCGTATTTTTTTTCCGTGCGCTTGATGGGGGCTGTTTTCCGCGGCCCCTGGGTGTCGGAATGCGATTGTGCCAGCAGGTCGGTGCGTTCTTCTTTCAACCTGCTGTGATCGATGCCCCTTGGGGCCTGTGCTTCACGAACGGCATTGGGATCCTGCATGGGCAGATTGCCTTTTACAAGGAATGAGACCACTTCATTATTGATCTTTCCGATCAAGTTTTTGAAAAGGGTGAACGATTCGAACTTATAGATCAGCAAGGGATCCTTTTGCTCGTAGGTGGCAGCCTGCACCGACTGCTTCAGGTCATCAAGTTCGCGCAGGTGTTCTTTCCATGATTCATCGATCATGCCCAGCGTGATGCCTTTTTCTATAGACAGCACCACGTCGCGGCCTTCGGTTTCATAGGATTTCTTAAGGTTGGCGATCACCTGCATGGTTTTGATGCCATCGGTTACCGGCACCAGGATGTTTTCGTACTGCGTGTTGTTTTCGTAAACATTTTTGATGACCGGAAAGGCATTTCTGGCGATGAGCGCTGATTTTTCCCGGTAACTTTTAATGACCACTTCGAAGATGCGGTCGGCAATGTCTACGGCATTTTCATCCCTGAATTCTTTTTCCGTGATGGGCGATTCAATGCCCAGCAGGGTGATCAGCGACATTTTGAAACCTTCAAAGTCGGCTGCGTCCTGTTTCTCAATGGTAAGCTGTTCGCCAACATCGTACATCATGTTCATCAGGTCAACGGCCAGCCTTTCCCCGTGCAGGGCGTGGCGGCGCTTCTTGTAAATGACTTCGCGCTGCGAGTTCATCACGTCGTCATATTCGAGCAGCCGTTTGCGGATGCCAAAGTGGTTTTCTTCCACCTTTTTCTGTGCCCGTTCGATCGACCTGGTGATCATCGAATGCTGGATCACTTCGCCTTCCTTGAGGCCGAGGCGGTCCATGATTTTGGCAATACGCCCCGATCCGAACATGCGCATGAGGTCGTCTTCGAGCGAAACAAAAAACTGGGAGCTGCCGGGGTCTCCCTGCCTGCCCGACCTTCCCCTGAGCTGGCGGTCGACGCGCCGGGATTCATGCCGTTCGGTACCGATGATGGCAAGCCCGCCGGCTTCCTTCACGCCGGGGCCCAGCTTGATGTCGGTGCCGCGCCCGGCCATGTTGGTGGCAATGGTTACGGCACCCGGCTTGCCTGCTTCCGCCACGATGTCGGCTTCCTTCTTGTGCAGCTTGGCATTCAGGACATTGTGGTTGATCCTCTTTCGGGTGAGCATCCTCGACAATAATTCGGATGTTTCAACCGAGGTGGTCCCGACAAGCACCGGACGGCCTTTTCCCACCAATGCTTCAATCTCGTCGATCACGGCATTGTATTTTTCACGTTTCGTCTTGAATACGTAATCCTGCCTGTCGTCGCGTACGATGGGCTTGTTGGTTGGTATCACCACCACGTCCAGCTTGTAGATGTCCCATAATTCGCCGGCTTCGGTTTCGGCTGTCCCGGTCATCCCGGCCAGCTTTTTGTACATCCTGAAATAATTCTGCAGGGTGATGGTGGCATAGGTTTGTGTAGAGGCCTCAACCTTTACATTTTCCTTGGCTTCGATGGCCTGATGCAGCCCGTCGGAATAGCGCCTGCCTTCCATGATACGCCCCGTCTGCTCATCCACGATCTTGATCTTGTTATCCATGATCACATACTCTACATCCTTTTCGAAGAGGGCATAGGCTTTCAGCAACTGGTTAACCGAGTGTACCCTTTCCGATTTCATGGAGTACTCCCTGATCATTGCGCTCTTTTTTTCGAGTTTTTCCTTTTCCGGCAGGGAGGAGCGTTCAAGTTCGACGATCTCGGTGCCGATGTCGGGGAGGATGTAGAACCCGGAATCGCCGGTCTCGGCAGTGAGCAGGTCGATGCCTTTCTCGCGCAGGTCGATGGAGTTGTTCTTCTCTTCGATCACGAAAAACAATTCATCATCGATGATATGCATTTTCTTGCCCTGCTCGGCCAGAAAATGGTTCTCGGTTTTCTGCATCAGGGCTTTCATTCCCGGCTCGCTCAGGAATTTGATCAGGGCGCTGTTTTTAGGCAAACCACGATGTGCCCTGAACAGCAGTTCCGCCCCTTTCCTGTAATCGTTGTCATTGCTCTCGTCGGCAAGCAGCTTTTTGGCATCGGCAAGTATTTTGGTAACATAATTGCGCTGGGCCGTATATAGTTTTTGTACCAGGGGCTTCAGCTCGTAAAATTCGTGTTTTTCCCCCTGCGGGGTGGGCCCGGAAATGATGAGCGGGGTACGGGCATCGTCGATCAGAACACTGTCAACCTCATCAACAATCGTGTAATTGTGTTCACGCTGTACCAGCTCTTCGGGGTTTCCCGTCATATTGTCGCGCAGGTAGTCGAAGCCGAATTCGTTATTGGTACCGAAAGTGATGTCGGCCAGGTAGGCCTGTCGCCGGGCTTCGGAATTTGGCTGGTGCTTGTCGATACAGTCCACTTTCAGTCCGAGGAACTCATACAGCACCCCCATCCATTCCGAGTCACGTCTGGCAAGGTAATCGTTCACGGTAACGATGTGCACCCCCTTGCCCGGCAGGGCGTTGAGGTAAACGGGCAGCGTAGCCACAAGGGTTTTTCCCTCGCCTGTCGCCATTTCGGCGATCTTGCCCTCGTGCAGTACGATGCCGCCGATCAGCTGCACGTCGTAGTGCACCATGTCCCACCTGATCAGGCTGCCGCCGGCCGTCCATTCATTTTTATAGATTACCTTGTCGCCCTTTAGTTCCATGCCGTCGCGCTGCGGAGCAAGCTGCCTGTCGAGTTCCGTGGCCGCAACCTCTATGCGCTCGTTTTCCTTGAAACGACGGGCAGTTTCCTTGATCACCGCAAAAGCTTCGGGAAGGATCTCGGTAAGTACATCCTGTGTTTTTTCATATATCTTTTTATTCAGCTTGTCGACCTGCTCCCACAGCTTCTCGCGTTCCATGATATCTTCTTCGGCCTCGATCTGTTTCCTCAGAACGCCAACCTCTTCTCCCTCCGCAGCGATGTAATCGCTGATCCTTTTCCTGAATTCAGCGGTTTTCGATCGCAGTTGGTCATTCGATAATTCACGGATGTTCTTTTCAGCATCAAGGATTTTGCCGACAATGGGTGTGATGGAGCGGATATCCCTGGCTGACTTGCTGCCAAGCAGCTTGTTCAGTATTTTCATCTAAAGTGTTTTTTTCGCCATGCCATTTCGGCATGGGCGCTGATGTTCCAAAAACCTTTGCAATTATTGTGCCTTCATGCCTGTCAGGTTTATGCCTGCCATATCGGCATAAAACGGCAAAATTAATTCAATTCGCCGGAAATAGCAATTACAGTCTTTGCCGGACCGTTTACCCGTTTATTCGCAATCTTGTCGAAGCCTGTCCCCAGCCCGTTCAGTGAATGAATTTCATGATCAGTCTTTCGAGTTGTTCCCCGGGAGGGGGCGCCGGACAGGCGGCGATATTCCCTTCCACATCGATCAGCACGTACAACGGCAGGTGCCTGATATTATAGAGTTCGTAAACATCGGGGTTGTTGCCGTAATGGGAAATGGTAAAAGGGTAGCGGTTTTTTTCTGACAGGGCGATATGTTCATCGGGCTCCTCGTCGAGCGAGATGCCGGTGATCTCCATCCCGGCCCGGTATACCCTGTGCATTTCGGCGAGTACATCCAGTTCGGATTCCAGACCGGGGAGGCCGCTGCGAAAGAAAACCAGCAGGAGCAGCTTTCCTTTCTGTATCCCGGGAAGGCGGATGCTGTCCTGGGCAAGGTAAACGGTCATTCCGGGAGCGGCTGTGCCGGGCTGAAGCTTTTGGAGGGTTTCAAGCAGGTTGACCGCAATTTTCCTGTTCATGGTAAAGGTGGTCCGTTCAGCAAGGGAACGGATCATTTCAAGGATCTTTTCTTTTTTGAAGGCCCCGTGCCCGGAAATGCCTTTCAGGCCGTGCAGGAGTACCAGCTCCCTGAACTGCGGATCGCCCAGGTAACTGACACCGGCCAGGGCATCCATGATCATGTCCGTGTCCTGCCTTTCGTTCACGGCAATGATCAGATCCGAAATGTTGATCACATCCGGGGATGTCAGCAGGTATTTTTCAAAAAAACTATTGAAAAAGGCGGCATACTCAACCTGCCTGTAAAGGATGGGTTGACCTGAAAAATATTCTTCGGCCAGCCTCTCTCTGCCTTTCATCCGGGCATATTGCTCAATATCCGCAAGCTTGTACCTGATGTAGTCGGCCAGGTATGGTTGTTCCGCATCGGCAAAAGTGCCTGATATCTCCTCCCTGAAGTTTTCTACCACCTGCTTGTCACGCAATTTGTATATGCGGTCGAAATTTTCCATTACAAAGGCATTGTAGCGGGCATTGAATTCCCAGATGCGCATGTTCAGATCGCCCGGAGGGGCATCCACAAGTTCTGTTTCAAGCCCTTCCCGTTCGTAGTATGATGCAATTTGCATGGCCGGCCTGTAGGTGATCCTGAAATGGTATGTATAGCCCGGTTCCGGGAATATTTCCGCGCGTTGGCCATTGACGTCGAGATAGGCTGCCAGTGTTTCCCCGCTTTCAAAGGCCATCGAGAAGCTGCCATCTTCCGAAACCCTCGTTTTAGCGAGTGTGATAAGCTTGCCGGAAATAAAATCCTCACTGGCCATGAGCCTGATCATCTGTCCCTGTCCGCCGGCAAGCACCCCTTTTACAGTGGTGGTTTGCGCCATGGCTGCACCGGGGCAGATGAACAACAGCAGGATGATGATGGTTTTGGGCATATGGCAATGCTGGTTGGCTGAACTGAATTGTAAACGGTCAGATCGGGTCATTATTATGATGATGACTAAAGGCTTGGGTTATGATGGGTTTTTCAACGCCCGAAACGCACCGCATCCGGCACGAAGCGGGAGGCATCACCACCGTGCCGCAGTATATCTCTTACGATGGAGGAGTTGATGGATGTGTGTTCGGGGATGGTAAGCAGGAAGACGGTTTCTATTTCGGGATACATTTTCTTGTTTACCTGGCCGATGCTTCGCTCGAATTCAAAGTCGGCCGAGGTGCGCAGCCCCCGGAGGATAAAGCGGGCATTCACTTTCCGGCAAAACTCAACGGTCAGGCCTGAGTATTTTGCAATGCTGATCTTTCCGTTGCCTGCAAAAACTTTATCGAGCCATTCGAGGCGTTGCTCGATGTCGAAGTAGCAGGTCTTTTCGGCATTGTCGCCAATGGCCACAATGATCTGGTCGAAAAGATCGCATGCCCGCAGGATGATGGATTGGTGTCCGACGGTGATCGGGTCGAATGATCCGGGAAAAACGGCAATTCTGTCCATATCGGCTGTTATTTTATACAAATATACTAAATTCCCCTTCTATCAGCCGGTCATACCTTTCCTGATGGCTTTTTTCATCACTTCCGCCACCGAGCGGTAGGATTCCCTGCGTTTTTTGCAGGCCTTATCGAGCGGAAACCATTTAACGGTGCTGATCCCTTCTTTTCTGGCCGGGATGAGGCTGGCGGAGGCGGCGGCCTGCATCAGGTACCAGCTTGTTTTCTTGATATAGAGCCGGCCGTTTCTGCGGTAAAAATGATAGGTCGTTTGTATTTTCCTCCGGATTTCCGGGTTCGCGATGCCGGTTTCTTCCGCCACTTCGCGGATGGCGGCCTCTTTCTTTTTTTCGGTTTTGTTCTTTTTGCCTTTGGGCAGGTCCCACCGCCCGTGCCGGCGGATCATCAGTACCTCCCCCTTGTTGTTGATAACTGCACCGCCTGCTGCCAGGGTCAGGGTGAATTGGCTGATAAAAGCCCTGAAAAGCTTGTCATGATCTGCCTTGCTGTGAATGTACAGGGTTGTTTTATCCTCCGACTTAATGAATTCGCCGAAAGCAGCCAGCAATTCCTTCATCCCTGCATATTCATGCAACTGCCTGCCTTTTCCCTTCATCGAAACGACCCTGTTTCCCGTAAAGATCACCGCCTTCGTTCTGATGAATACTGTGGGGTATGCCTTCATTCGCTTATTGCTTAGCCTTGCATCTGCAAATTGCTGGTTGATTTATTTCTGCCCCGGCTTTGATTCCCGCCTGAAAGATTAAGTCATAGCCGCTGCAATTTAAAAAAAAATGAAGACACCATCATCACCATTTAGTGTTTGATCAGTTTTCCCCTGCTGCCTGAGTCATTATCTGTGATCTTTATCAGGCAGAAAACTCTTTTCAGGCCGGAAATCAATATTTCCGGCTGTTTCCTCTGCCTGTATTTCCCATTCCGGTTCACCACCAATGCACCTTGTAAAAGAAATCAGCCCCTGCTTTCCTTTTCTTATTATTTTTGTCGCAAAACCCAACCCATGGTCTATACTGAAGAAACGGCGGTGACGGTGGCAGATTTCCTGCTTCAGATAAAGGCAGTAAAACTGAACAGCAGCACCCCCTTTACCTGGGCTTCTGGCCTTAAGTCGCCCATATACTGTGATAACCGCATCACGCTTTCATTCCCGAAGGTGAGGACATATATGCGGCAGGAGTTCGTAAAAGCCATTGTGCAGGAATTCGGCGATATCGACCTGGTGGCAGGCGTGGCTACCGGCGGTATTCCGCAGGCTGCACTCATTGCGCAGGAACTGGGCCTTCCCTTCGTTTATGTGCGGGCCGAATCCAAATCCCACGGTCTTGAAAACAAAATTGAAGGCATCACAAAATCGGGGCAATCGGCCGTGGTGGTCGAAGACCTTGTTTCAACCGGCAAGTCAAGCCTTAATGCCGTTACAGCCCTGCGACAGGCCGGCTGCATCGTCAAAGGCATGGTAGCCATCTTTACCTATAACCTCAGGGCGGCAACAGAGAACTTTGAAAAGGAGAATTGCAGGCTCATCACATTAACCGATTATGATATCCTGATAAAAAGGGCGGTGGAGAACAGCTATGTGCGCGATGCCGAACTGCAATCGCTTATACAATGGCGCGAAAACCCGAAATCATGGGGCGAACAATTCAAATAAACAGCTGGTGAAGATCATAAGCAATGAAGTGATTGCCCCAAAGGCAGCCGGCCCCTTGTTCGAATTCCTGTGCGACTTCAACAATTACCGCCTGCTGATGCCCGAACAGGTGGTTAAATGGGAATCGACTGCCCGGGCTGGCCGTTTTACCATCAGGGATACAGCCGAGATCGGGATGAAGATCCTTGAAACCGTGCCGGATAAAAGAGTGGTGCTGTCGTCCGACGGTAAGGTCCCGTTTGATTTTGAAATGTGGGTTGAACTGGAAAGCCTTGACGATACTGCAACAAAGGTGGCGGTCGGCTTCGAGGGACAAGTCCAGCCTTTCATTGCCATGATGGCCAAAAGGCCGCTCACCAACCTGGTGAACCACATGGCGGAGTGTATCCGCGACCTTCCCTGACACGCAGGGGTTTTGTCCGCGCCCCGGCTTCAGAACAAATAACTGATCTCTTTCAGGTCGCATTCAAACTCCTGATCCCCGCTGCTCAGCAGCAACCTGCCAAATTCATTCACCCCCCTGACCATGGCTTTTATCTTCTTTCCATGGTAAATATAATCACGCCACTCGCCCATTCCCAGGAGCTTTTCATGGTATTCGGCCAGGATCCCTTCCTGGTCGCCATGCTGCAATTGGGTATACCTTTTGAGGATGCTTTCTGCCATATGGCCTGCAAGGATGAAGGGGTCATGCGTTGTCCCGCTCAGCATCTTCACCGATACGGGATTGGGTACTGATTTTTTAAAGGAAAGCTGGTTAATGTTCACCCCCACGCCGGCAATCACATGGCTGAATGAATCACCCATGATCTCGATGTTGATCAGTATCCCTCCGATCTTTCCGGATCCGGCATAAATGTCGTTGGGCCATTTGATGCGGATGCTCTGCCCCGGCAGCAGCCCGGCCAGAAAGTCGGTAATGCCAAGCGATATGCACATGCTCAGCCTGAACTGCCGGGCGATCTCAAGGAATTTGGGGTAGAAGACCATGCTCATCAGAATGTTCTTTCCGGCTTCACTTTCCCATCTGTTGCGGCCCTGACCCCTCCCGGCCGTCTGATGGCCGGCAAAAATGACCGTCCCCTCGGGAAGGCTTTCTTCGGCCAGCAATCGCCCCGCATATTCATTCGTAGAAGAAACTTCGGTGAGCCGGATCATATGTATGCCTTTCGGTTCCATTCTCTGGGCTCAAAGATAAACGATTCGAACGGATGTATGATCTCACCGCCGCTGTTGCCCTTCATCAGCATTACCGGTTAGTCCCCCGTTTCCCCTGAAAGCCTTATGCAGGGGGCAGGCAGCTCCATCGCCCCGCGATTATTAATTATTGTTAATATTCCTTGCTTAAAGCATTCTCATAGAGGCCTGAAAAGCAATTTTGCTTACTTTTGCGGCAAAGCATCGTACATGACTGAAAAAAAGAAGGAAATACAAAGCGGGGATTTGGTCGGCATGGTTGTGAGCGCCCTTGAAGATAGCAAGGGGATCGATATCGCAGCTATCGATTTTTCCAAAACGGCAAACATGATTGCGCGCTTTTTTGTTATATGCCATGGGAGCAGCAATGTGCATGTTTCATCGCTGGCCGACCATGTGATCGAGAAGGTGCGGAATGAGGCAGGCTATAAACCCTGGAACAAGGAAGGCTTTGAGAATGCAGAATGGATATTGCTCGATTACGCCGATGTGGTGGTGCATGTCTTCCAGGAGAAAACGCGAAAGTTCTACAAGCTCGAAGAACTCTGGGCAGATATCCCCATTACCTGGCACAGGACCGGCGAATAGCATGTTCAATTTATTCAAACAAGCGGATGACAGACCAGAAAAATAAGGAAAACAACAATAAGGGGCAGAATAAACTCCCCCCCAAAGGAAATAAACGCAAGTTTAATTTCTATTGGATCTATGCCATCATATTCTTCATCATCTTTATCTTCTACTTTTCCGATTTCAGTGATAAAAGTCAGAAAACCGACTGGCCGCAACTGCGTGAGATGCTCGTGGCCGGCGATGTGGAAAAGGTGGTGGTGGTGAACAAGGATAAGGCCGAGATCTATATCGTCGAAGAAAAACTGCAATCTGACCCCAGGTACGAAGACGTAAGGCCTTCGCGCACAGGGTCCGGAAAGCCGCAGTATTACATGAATATCAGTTCGGCCGAGAATTTTGAAGACAAAATGATCGAAGCCCAGCAGGATGCACCAAAGGTGATCTACCCGGAGTTTGAAAACCGGACGAGCTGGACCGACAGCCTGAGCTGGCTCCTGCCTATCCTGATACTGGTGGTGGTGTGGATCGTGATCATGCGCATGATGGGCCGGGGAGCCGGGGGAGCCGGCGGCCAGATCTTTAACATCGGAAAGTCAAAGGCGCAGCTTTTTGACAAAAGCACCAGCGTTAGCATCAACTTCCGGGATGTGGCGGGCCTGGAAGAGGCCAAGGTGGAGATCAAGGAGATCGTCGACTTTTTGAAAAATCCCGGTAAATACACAAAGCTGGGCGGAAAGATACCGAAAGGCGCCCTGCTGGTGGGTCCGCCGGGGACCGGCAAGACACTGCTCGCAAAAGCGGTGGCAGGGGAGGCCAAGGTGCCATTTTTCAGCATTTCGGGCTCCGACTTCGTCGAGATGTTCGTCGGGGTGGGCGCTTCAAGGGTGCGCGACCTGTTCAAGCAGGCCAAGGAAAAGGCCCCCTGTATCATCTTCATTGACGAGATCGACGCCATTGGCCGTGCCAGGGGAAAGAACCCCATGACGGGTGCCAATGATGAAAGGGAAAATACCCTCAACCAGCTGCTGACCGAAATGGACGGCTTTTCAAGCAATACCGGGGTGATCATCCTGGCAGCCACAAACCGTGCTGATATCCTCGACCGCGCACTGATGCGCGCCGGACGCTTCGACAGGCAGATCCATGTGGAATTGCCCGACCTGGAAGAGCGTAAAGCCATCTTTAAGGTGCATATGCGTCCCATTAAAGCCGACGAGGGCGTAAAGATCGACTTCCTGGCCAAGCAGACCCCCGGGTTTTCGGGAGCCGATATTGCCAATGTCTGCAACGAAGCGGCGCTGATCGCTGCCCGGAAGGACCGTCTCAGCGTGACAAAACAGGATTTTATGGATGCCATCGACCGCATCATCGGTGGTCTCGAAAAAAGGAACAAGATCATCTCGTCAAAGGAAAAAAAGGTGATCGCATTTCATGAAGCAGGACACGCCTCCGTAAGCTGGCTGCTTGAGCATGCCCATCCGCTCGTGAAAGTTACCATTATCCCGCGTGGCAAAGCGCTCGGGGCGGCATGGTACCTGCCCGAAGAACGGCAGATCACCACCTGGGAGCAGATGTTCGACGAAATGACCGCAACCCTCGGCGGCAGGGCCTCCGAAGAGGTTATCTTCGGGAAAGTATCAACCGGCGCGCTGAACGACCTCGAAAGGGTTACCAAACAGGCATTTAACATGGTGGTGTATTTCGGGCTGAACGACAAGATCGGGAATATCAGCTATTACGACTCCACCGGGCAACAGGAATACTCATTCCATAAACCGTATAGTGAGAAAACAGCCGAACTCATCGACAAAGAAGTGAAGACCCTCGTGGAAAAAGCATATAAAAGAGCCGTGGAATTGCTGAAAGATAACCGCGATAAGCTGGAGATGCTGGCCGAAAGGTTACTGAAAAGGGAGGTGATCTTCGGCGAAGACCTCGAGGAAATATTCGGTAAACGTCCCTGGGATGAGGAAAAGAGGATTGACGATAACGGGGATGCTGAAGAAAAGCCGGCGGTTGATGAAAATGCCGGCCCCGCCGGTATAACCGTCGGAAATGATCCGGTGCCGGATGAAGCGGCCCCGGAAGAGAAATAAACTTTGATGGACGAAACCACCGCACGTGAAAAGGTACTGAAGAGCGTCAGGAATGCCCTGATGTCGAAACCCGACAATCCCTACCAGGATGTCGACTTCGATTCGCCTGTCTTTCATGAGGCCAGCGAGGCGCCTGCCATCGTTTTTGCAGAGGCCTTCATCAGGGCTTCCGGCAGGTTTGTTTATTGCAGCGACGATGAAGAATTCTTCGCAATGCTGCAATCGCTCATGAAGGAAAATAGCTGGGATTCAGTTTTTTGTCTTGACCCGGCCCTCAGCGAAATCCTCCGGCAGGGCGGCATATCCTTCAGGACCGGGGCAGCGGATTTTGAAGGGATGAAAGCCGGTATTACGCGTTGCGAATACCTTATTGCACGGCTTGGCAGCGTGATGGTTTCCTCGGCGCAGGCTTCCGGCAGAAGGATGAACGTATTTCCCGAAGCCCACCTCGTTTACGCACGTGCTTCACAGTTGTTGCCCGACCTCAAAACGGCCCTGAAAAAGATCAGGGAAAAGTACGGGAAGAACCTGCCTTCGATGATCTCGGTGATCACCGGGCCCAGCCGTACGGCCGACATTGAGAAGACACTGGTGATGGGCGCACACGGACCCAAAGAATTATATGTTTTCATGATCGACGATCTGGAGTGAATAAAATATACCTGAATTGAAAAATCTGGTCATCAGAACCATTACGGGAGCCGTTTTTGTGGCTTCCATCATGGCCTGCGCACTTTTTTCCCCGCTGGCTTTTGCAGCCCTCTTCATGCTGATCGCCTTTGTTGCTTTGCTGGAGTTTGCCAGGCTTGCCGGCCCCCAACAAGGATTTTCAGGAACGACGGCGACACTGGTCACCGGCCTGGCCGTATATCTGCTTGTCAGCCTCTATGCCCTGTCGGCACTGGCCGCCGTGAACCTCTGGCTGATCCTGCCGCTATTGGTGGTTTTTACGGCATTTCATGTCCTTTCGGGAAAAAAATCCGCCATGGCCTCACTGTCTGCAGGCATCAGCGGCATCGTTCTGATCGTCCTCCCCCTGGCATTGCTAAACTTCTTCCTTAACCCCTTCATGATCCCTAGCCATCATACCTACTGGTTCGTGCTGGGGATATTCATCATTCTCTGGACCCACGATACTTTTTCATATCTCAGCGGGAGCCTCTTCGGGAAGCATCCGCTCTGGCCGTCGGTGTCGCCCAAAAAGTCGGTGGAAGGAAGCATCGGCGGGCTGGGCTTTGCCATTGTCGCTGCCTATATCATCTCACTATTTTCTCCCGAACTCAATACCATGAAGTGGATGGCTGTGGTGCTGATCGTAGCGGTATTCGGTACCATTGGCGACCTGGCCGAATCGCTGCTCAAACGCAGGGCAGGGATGAAGGACTCGGGTAGCATCCTGCCCGGGCATGGTGGCATGCTCGACCGCATCGACAGCCTGCTTCTGGCAGTTCCGGTATTATATGTTTTTATACTTTTAACAGCAAAATGAAAATTCACCCGGCCGGCATCATTCCCATTCTTATACTCCTGTTCGGGGTTTGCGGCATCCTGCTGCTGCTGAACCTGCTTTTCCCCGTTCAAACGCCGGTACATCTGCTGCTGTATCTTGCCGCCATCATCTTCATGGCCTTTGTGCTGCGTTTTTTCCGGTTCCCCGACCGGCAGGCCATTGAAAAAACCGGCCATGTATACAGCGGCGCCGACGGCAAGGTGGTGGCCATCGAAAAGGTTTTCGTTGAAGAATACTTTGGCAGGGAATGCCTGCAGCTTTCGGTCTTTATGTCGGTTACCAATGTGCACGTCAACTGGTACCCGGTGGGCGGGAAGGTGGTCTACAGAAAGCATCACCAGGGAAAGCATCTGGTTGCATTCAACCCCAAGTCGTCGATGCTCAATGAACATACCACACTGGTGCTGCGTGATACGGAAGGCCGTGAGATCATGCTGCGGCAGATCGCGGGTGCAGTGGCACGGCGTATCCTCTGCCGGGCTGAGGAGGGGAAAATGGTCAGGCAGGGCGAGGTGCTTGGCATGATCAGGTTTGGTTCAAGGGTGGATCTGCTCCTGCCTCCCGACGCCGATGTGAAAGTGAGCCTGGGGCAGCAGGTGCGTGCCTGCCAAACCATTATGGCCGTATTGGGCTGATGCCGGCCCCGGCAACCTGCCCCGCTGATCCTTCACGCTTGATTTCAGAATATATCCAGCAGTTCCGCCAGGGAGGCGATCTCGTAGGTGACCTTGTCGTTATGGGCTTTGCGCCCCGGGTTGAAATAAACCTGGTCCATGCCAACCGCCCGGGCACCGGCAATGTCAACAGCCAGGTCGTCGCCGATGATGATGCTTTCCGGGGCATCCGAACCGGCCTTTTCCATGGCGTAAAAAAATATCTCCGGATCCGGTTTCTTGATGCCGGCTTCCTCGGAGGTGGTTACGGTGCTGAAATACCTGCCCAGGCGCGCTATCCTGAACTTCTGCTCCTGCACTTCGGCAAAACCGTTGGTGATGAGATGCAGGAGGTATTTCCCCGAAAGGTATTCCAGGGCTTCCAGGGCACCGGGAAAAAGGAAGGGCCTGTCAGGATCAACGCGTACGTAATCTTCCGACATGCCAACGGAAATGTCACTGTCGTGAATGCCGAAGTCGGCCAGGGTCATCTCAAATCGCCTGATATTTAAAACCTCCTTTAGTATTTCTCCACGGATATAGCACGACCACAGCATGTCGTTGTGTTTCTCATACCGTTCCCTGAAAGTTTGCAGTGAGGGAATGCCGCGCCCCCCGAGGCCGTAACGGGCAAACATTTTTTTGAAAGAATCCCCGGTGCTGGCGTCAAAATCCCAGAGCGTGCGGTCAAGATCGAAAAAAATATGCCGGTATTTTTTCATCGCCTGCAAAGCTATGCAAAGTTTTCTGCCCTTCCCGAATGAAGTTATGAACCTGCTTCATGGCGGGAGGGAGGATTGACAGGGATCAGCTTAACTTTTCCCTTTAAAATACTTTCCCTGGAAAGAATCACGTCTTGCCAGCTCCGCTTCAACCATTTCCACAATATTTTCATTCCTGACCATCCCCCAGCCGGGTCCCGCCAGGAAACGCGGCGGTACCTCCCCGGCAAAGCGTTCGATAATGAAGCCGGGATTGAGCCGTTCCACGAAGTCGACGATAAATGTGATGTATTCATCCAGCCCGAAAAAAAGGAAATCACCGGGTTTTGTTCTGTATTCCTCTTCCATCCGTGTTCCCTTGATGATCTGCAACTGGTGGAATTTGATGTTGGTGAGCGGCAAATTCGAGAGGATGGGGGCTTCTGCCATCATTTCCTCCATGCTTTCCCCGGGCAGCCCGAAAATGATATGGGCGCCCGTTTTTATGCCCGCAGCGGCTGTGCGTATGATGGCATCCCGGCTGCTTTCGTAGTCATGCCCCCGCCTGATCCTGGCAAGGGTCTTGTCGTAGCATGATTCTATGCCATACTCAATGATCACGTAGTGCGTCCGTGCCAGCCCGGCAAAATATTCCAGTTTTTCGTCATCGATACAATCGGGGCGGGTGCCGATGACCAGGCCGGTGATCCCGGGGAAGCCGAGGGCCTTTTCGTAAAGGCCCCTGAGCTTTTCGAGGGGTGCGTAAGTGTTTGAATAAGGTTGGAAGTAGGCCAGGTATTTCCCGGGCTTTTTATATCGCCATTCATGGAATTCAATTCCTTCACGGATTTGCTGTTCCACGGACTTGGAAGGATCGCAGTAGGAGGGGTTGAAGGCATCGTTGCTGCAATAGGTGCATCCTTCCCGGCCTTTGTTGCCATCCCTGTTGGGGCAGCTAAAGCCGGCATCGATGCTGAGCTTTTGCACGCGTTGCCCGAATACTTTCCTGAAATAGTTGGAGTAGGCGTTAAACCTTCGCTGATGGCCCCATGGGTACATGCTGTGCTGATGTTTGTTTTCTTTGTTGCCGGCTGTGTCAGTGTCTGGCACTGCCATACGCCCGGCACCGGGCTAAGATAAAAAAAAAAGCCCCGCCGGTTGCAGCAGGGCTTTTGATTTATATTGCATGATGATTATTCCGATGACCTGGTTACCCGTTCCAGCCTCTTCATGATGAGGAAGATGAATGCGGCCGATACGAGACAGCAGACGATGAAGATGGCCCAGAGTTCCCAAAGGTCGAGTTTGCCCCAGAAGAAGCTGCCCACAACGAGAAGCTTGTTCCCTACGGCGGTGGCAAGAAGCCATCCGCCCTGCATCAGCCCCTGGAACCTTTCGGGAGCCACCTTCGACACGAAGGACAGCCCCATCGGGCTCAGGAAGAGCTCGGCGATGGTCAGTACGAGGTAACTGCTGATCAGCCAGTACGGCAGTACACGCGATGTGTCAGGAACCGGCTGGTATTTCATGTCGCCCGATTCGTCAACAAACTGCAGGGCATTGGGGGAGATCAGGTCGGTGGAGGCAATGAGCAGGATAATGAAGCCTATCGATGCAATGATCATCCCGATGCCGATCTTCTTGGGTGTGGAAGGTTCGATCTTTTTCTTTCTCAGCCAGGCAAAAATGCCCATGACCGGGAAGGTGAGCGCCACGATAAAGAGCGGGTTGAACGACTGGAATACTTCGGGAGCAATGGGATTGTTGGTCGGGTGGCTCTGGCTGATCATATAATAGGTCAGATAACCCAGGCCCACGAACATCACCATGCCGATGAATTTATCGGTGAGCTTCTTGCGGAATAAAAGGATCACGAGGCCGGCCACGCTGCCGATAAAGGCCAGGATGGATTCAAGGCTGAAGAAGGTGCTGGTAAAGGCGTCCACTTCCTTAACCGTGTAATCCCTGGCAAAGTAGGTGAGGGTAAGTCCGTTCTGATGGAAGGACATCCAGAAGAAGATGACCACGACAAATACCAGCAGCAGTGCCGAGGTCCTTGGCCTTTCTTCCTTGCTTGAACTTTGGAAAATCCATGCGGCGAACACGATAAAAAGACCTACGGCAAAAGCGATGTCGACGTTGCTGGAGGCAAACCAGATGCCGACCGATACGGCAACACCGATGATCAGGGATATGATGCCGGCTGTGAGCTGCTTGCCCATCTTGAAACGCTTGCCTTCAGGGATGGCTATCTTCTGCTCTTTTGGTTTCCGCTGCTTTGAAGGAAGGTGCTTGTTGAAGATCAAATATACCAGCAGCGAAACGATCATGGCAAGGGCGGCAATACCGAAAGCATAATTGTAACCGATGGCAAAGGCATCAATGTAATCCTTGGCAAAAACCGAAAGGTCGGTCACGGGCTTATGGCTTACATGGGCGGCCAGGGATTCAAAGGCCGGGATATCGGAAAGTTTTCCATCGATATAGGCATGGCACATGGCCGGAAGGCTTCCGTCATGCTCGAAGCCCTGGGTGCGCAGGAACCAGTTCCTGATCCCCGTGGCAACAAAAGGCGCAAAGAAAGCACCGATGTTGATACCCATATAAAAGATCATGAAGGCAGAGTCGCGCACCTTCCTGTACTGGTCGTTGTCATACATCTGCCCTACCACGGCCTGCAGGTTTCCCTTGAAAAGCCCGTTACCCAGTGCAATGGTGAAGAGGCCCGTGAGGGTCACGCCCAGGCTCATTCCCGGGACGGCCATGATGACATAACCGGCAAACATAATTACAATACCCGCCAGGATCACGAGCTTGTACTTGTTCGTTACGTCAGCAAGCAAACCGCCAAGCAGGGCCAGCCCGTAAATGCCGAAATAAAACCAACTGTAATAATTCCCGGCTCCCTCTTCCGTCAGGCCGTATTTCGCCTGCAGAAAAAGAACCAGGATAGCCATCATGGTGTAAAAGCCAAACCTTTCACCCATGTTCGAAAAGAAGGCTACCAAAAGTCCCTGAGGATGTCCTTTTAACATAGTCGTAGTTTTAGATTATTAATAATTATACATGCGATTCTTTATATTCGTGTAAAATAATAGCTTACAAAAATAGTCAAAAATATAAGTTTTGCAAGAGCATTCCGAATATTATGGAACAGGGATGCAGTACCCCCTGTGCCCCTTCCCTGAACGTATTGATATCAAGGGTTTTAAGATAATAAATTCAGGCCTTTCGGTTGTATTTGCAAGCGTGATCTTAACATCCGTGGAGCCATATATTCGTGAATGTTGCCGGCTCACTTTTACCGGGGCCGGGAAAACTTTTTCACCATATTGTAATAACTTTATCCTTCCATCGTCTTAATACTGTCATGACCATCGAAGAATTTAAAAAAGAGGTGCTTCCGGTTAAAAACAAGCTTTACCGCTTTGCCCTCCGGTTCCTTGAAAACGATGAAGATGCACGTGATGTGGTGCAGGAGATCCTCCTGCGCCTGTGGTCGAAGAAAGAAGGCCTGCATGAATACAGAAGCATTGAAGCATTTGCCATGACAATGACCCGTAATTATTGTCTCGACAAGCTTCGCTCTCCGGCCTCGAAAATGGAAATGCTTGATGAAGTGAATGAAATGAAAGATCTGAAAACACCCTACCGGGATGCCGAATTATCCGACAGCATGCGTTTCGTGTACATGGCCATGGAGGCTTTGCCGGAGCAGCAGAAAACGGTGATACACCTGCGCGATGTGGAAGGGTGCGATTTTGATGAGATCGCTGAAATTACAGGACTGAGCCTTAACAATATCAGGGTCAGCCTTTCACGCGCAAGAAAAAAGATACGGGACACCCTGGTTAAATTACACAACTATGAGTTCTCCAGGAATTGAAAAAATACTGCAAAAGTTCTACCAGGGCGAGACTTCGCTCGAGGAAGAACGCCTGCTCAGGGAGCATTTTCTCCGCGATGAGGCAGCAGCCAACATACAGGAGCTGAAATCGCAATTTCTTCACAGCGAAGAGGAAAGCCGCAAAAGCCTCCCCGGCAGTTTCGATGATGATGTGATCAGGGCTATTCAGTTGCGGGAAAGAAAACAGAAAGTCTCGAAGCGAACCATGATCTTTTATGTTTCTGGTGTGGCGGCCACCGTATTGCTGATGATCAGCATCTTCTTCCATTTTAATCCAATAAGCCCCCCATCCGTTGCCGATGATCCGGATGCGGCCTTCAAAGAAGCCAGCAAGGTGCTGTTCTTCGTTTCGGAAAAGTTTAACCAGGGAACCGGAGCCATCGCAAAGATCGATCGCTTCGGGCAGGGAATGGATAATTTACAGAGCATAAAAAAATTCGACCAGGGAATGGATAAAACCAGACCGGTGTCGAAATTCAACCAGATAACCAACTATTTTACAAACCCGGCACCCCGATAAGGTGCCCCAATAATTTTAACAATGAAAAAGACCATTTTAGTATTGATCGCAGGCATCTTCATGATGTCCTTTGCAATGGCGCAGACCAGCGTAACAGAAAAACTGTATGAAAAATACCGGGGTATGGAAGGCTTTACCACCGTCCATATCAACAAGGAGCTTTTTAACATGATCTCCCAGATGAATTTCGAAGGGGAAGACGCCGCTGAGATGAACCAGATGAAAGACGCCATGGCCAACCTGCAGTTTATCCGTATTGTCATGTTTGAGAACGGATCGGCGGATAACAAGGATTTCATGGCTTTTAAAAAAGACCTTGAGTCATTCAAACTCGACGGCTTCTCCGAACTGATGGTCGTTGACGACGGCGACGAGAAGGTGCGCTTCGTGGCCCGTCAGGACGGTAACCTTTTCAAGGAGTTCCTGATCCTGATCAACAGCGCTGATGAGGCCGGATTTGTCAGCATCTTCGGCGACATCGACTTTGAAACGATCTCCAACATCAGCCAGACCATGGGCATTGAGCAAATGGGAAAATTTGACAAAAAGGGCGATAAGGATAAATAAAAACCGGAAATTATGAGAACAATCATCGTTTTTATTCTGGCAGCCTTCACCCTCTCGGCCGGCGCACAGAAGACCCCGCTCGAAAAGTTCGTCAAAAAGTATGCCTATGAACCCGGTATCAGTGTAGATGTTATTGAACCTGCCTCATCTGAGTTCCCGGCTTTTTCGGAGATCGACGGGCCCGAAGCGCGCGAAGTGCTTGCCCAGTTCGAATATATCAGATTCATCCGCTGCAATGCGGAAGAAACAAGCCCTGAAACACGCGGGCTGTTCTATTCCAAAGCCATGGAAACCCTGCAGGAAAAACGCTACCGGGAACTGATCAACGTAAATACCCCCAAAGATGAGATCGGCTTTTATGCGAGCCAGGAAAAGAATGGGGTGATCAGCGAAATGGCTTTGCTCATCAGGGAAACCGACGATGTGATGATGATCCATGCCAGGGGCGAATTCAACCCCGGCAGCATCGGCATGAAGGAACTCTTATCCGCCATGGCGAAAGGAAAAATGAATAAAGGCTGCGACGAAGACAAGCCTGAAGCGGAATAATCCCTGACGATATTATCTTAAACGGATGACCGGGCCCCGGCGGTATTGCCGCCGGGGCCTTTTTCTTTCCTGTGCGGCAGGCAGGGCAGGCATGATATATTTTTACTATTTTTGCCACTTCAAAAATGAGTGACATGACGCAGATCCCCAGCAAATATAATCCTGCCGGCCTTGAAGAAAAATGGTATTCCTGCTGGATGGAGAAGGGCTATTTTAAATCAGTGCCCGACGATCGCGAACCCTATACCATCGTGATCCCTCCGCCCAACGTTACAGGCGTCCTACATATGGGACATATGCTGAACAATACCCTGCAGGATGTACTGGTGCGCCGTGCACGAATGATGGGGTTCAATACAGAATGGCTGCCCGGTACCGACCACGCTTCCATTGCTACGGAAGCCAGGGTGGTGAACTCACTTCGGGAAAGGGGGATCGACAAATCATCGCTCAGCAGGGATGAATTCCTGGCATATGCCTGGGAATGGCGTGAAAAACACGGGGGCATCATCCTTGAACAACTGAAACGCCTTGGCGCCTCCTGCGACTGGGAGCGTACGCGTTTTACCATGGATGAAGCCCTCTATGAATCGGTGATAAAGGTTTTTGTGGACCTGTACAACAAAGGCCTCATATACCGGGGCGTGCGAATGGTTAACTGGGATCCGAAAGCACTCACGGCGGTTTCCGACGAAGAAGTGATCTACCGGGAGGTGAACTCAAAACTCTATTATGTCCGTTACCGCGTTGCCGGCAGTGATGACCACTGGGTGACCATCGCCACCACCAGGCCGGAAACCATACTGGGCGATACGGCCGTTTGTGTGAACCCCGCCGATGAACGTTATTCATGGCTCAAAGGAAAACAGGTGATCATCCCCCTGGTGGAAAGAACGGTGCCGGTGATCTTCGATGAATATGTCGACATGGAATTCGGAACGGGATGCCTCAAGATCACACCCGCACACGACATCAACGACTACGGGATCGGCATCAGGCATAAGCTCGATATCATCGATATTTTCAACGATAATGGAACAATGTCAGGGCAGGCAACCCTCTATGTCGGCAAAGACCGTTTTGTGGTAAGGGAAGAGATCCTGCGCGACCTCGAAGCCGGCGGACACATGGTCAGGATCGAGGATTATATGAACAAGGTCGGCTATTCGGAGCGTACCGACGAGGTGATCGAACCCAAACTTTCGCTGCAATGGTTCCTGAAAATGGAAGACCTTGCACGTCCTGCACTGCAGGTGGTGATGGACGGGACCATCAGCTTCTATCCCGAAAAATTTAAAAATACATACCGGCACTGGATGGAAAACGTCAGAGACTGGTGTATTTCCAGGCAGTTGTGGTGGGGGCAGCGCATACCGGCCTGGTATCTTCCCGGTGGGGAGGTGGTCGTGGCCGAAAATGCGGAACAGGCGCTCGAACTTGCGCGAGAAATGACCAATGACCCCTTGCTGGAGCCCGGCTCGCTCAGGCAGGACGAAGATGTGCTTGATACCTGGTTCTCATCCTGGCTCTGGCCCATCTCCGTATTCGACGGCATCCGCCACCCCGATAATGCCGATATCAGGTATTATTATCCCACCAACGACCTGGTGACGGCACCCGAAATATTGTTTTTCTGGGTGGCCAGGATGATCATGGCAGGGCTCGAATACCGGGGGGAAGTGCCTTTCAGGAATGTTTACCTTACAGGGATCGTTCGCGATAAGCTGGGCAGGAAAATGTCAAAATCGCTGGGCAATTCACCAGATCCCATCGAGCTGATCGAACGCTACGGTGCCGACGGCGTGCGGGTAGGCATGCTGCTCACATCGCCGGCAGGCAACGATCTGCCATTCGACGAAGCCCTCTGCGAACAGGGGCGTAATTTCAGTAACAAGATTTGGAATGCCCTCCGGCTTGTTAAAGGATGGGAAACGGATGAAAAACTGTCGCAGCCCGAATCGGCCGGAATCTCAGCCAAATGGTTTGAAAACAAGCTGAACGAAGCACTGAAAATGGTCAACGACCATTTTTCGAAATACAGGATCTCCGATGCCCTCATGACGGTTTACAAACTCATCTGGGACGACTTCTGTTCCTGGTACCTCGAAATGGTGAAGCCCGAATACCGGAAGCCTGTCGATCCGAAAACCATGCAGGCCACCATCGGCTTCTTTGAAGAACTTATGAAGGTGCTGCATCCTTTCATGCCCTTCATTACGGAGGAGATCTGGCATCACCTGGGGGAAAGGGAAGAGGACGAATGCCTCATGGTGAGCCGGATGCCTCACCCCGGGGCCGTGGATAAGAGTCTGCTGGAAGAATTTGATTTTGCACGTGAGGCCATCATGGGCATCCGTAAGCTTCGCAAGGAAAAGAATATCCCGAACAAGGAGGCCCTCAGCCTGCTGGTGAAAAAGAATGAAGGCGAAAAACCGGAAACAGCCTTCGATGCTCTGGTGATAAAGCTCTGTAACCTTCGCGAACTGGATTATGTTACCGATAAGGTGGAAGGTGCAGCGTCCTTTATCGTCCGTTCCACGGAATTCTTTATCCCCCTGGAAGGAAAACTCGACCTGCAGGCCGAGATCGAAAAACTGGAGGAAGAACTGAAATATACGCATGGTTTCCTGGCAGGCGTTGAAAAGAAACTGGGCAACAAGGCCTTCGTAAACAACGCACCGGACCATGTGGTTGCCCTCGAAAACAAGAAAAAGTCCGATGCCCTTGCCCGCATCCGGATCATCGGGCAGCAGCTCAAAGCCCTGAAAAAATAAAATCTGACCGGATTCCCCGGTATATGCCTGATACAGGCTTGCCGATCATATGTTGGTTTTCGGATTTGTGAGAAATTTCAACGAATTTTTAAAAAAAAGTTGCGTTTGTATTAATTTATTGTTATTTTTGTAACATAATTAGCCCGGATACGCAAAGAATTGCCAAATCTTATGCTCTGAAGCTGCCAGCAACTAATCTTCGTCCGGGCTTTTTTTATGCCCGAAAATTAGTTTTCATACTGTTTATATAGGATATTTCCCTTTGCGGGAATATCCTTTTTTTTTGCAGGCAGGATTTTCGCGGGAGGCAGGGAATTCTGCAAAGGTCATTGCGTAAATACGAATTGCAGGATGTTTGCACCCATCCTGAGGGCCTTCAGCCTTGTTTCTTCGGAATTCTTATGTACGGCAGCATCTTCCCAGCCATCGCCGAGGTCGCATTCGTAAGTGTAGAAACAAACCACCCTTCCCTCGAAGATCAGTGCGAAGCCCTGCGGGGGCTTTCCATCGTGTTCGTGGATCTTTGGCAGCCCTGCCGGGAATGAATACTTCTGGTGATATACCGGGTGATCGAAAGGAAGCTCAACAAAATCGAGTTCGGGGAATACTTTTTTCATTTGCGGCCGCACGAAAGGATCCATGCCGTAGTTGTCGTCGATATGAAGGAAGCCCCCGGCGATCAGATAATTCCTGAGGTTTTGGGCTTCCTGGGGCGAAAATACGACATTGCCGTGGCCGGTCATGTGTACGAACGGGTAATAGAACAATTCAGGGCTTCCCGCTTCCACGGTGGCAGGGTCGGGATGGATGGATGTGCCGAGGTTTTCATTGCAGAAGCTGATGAGGTTTGGCAGGGAGGTGGGGTTGGCATACCAGTCGCCGCCGCCTTTATATTTCAACAAAGCGATCTGCAATTGTGCTCTTGTGTTCGTAAAGGCCGCCAGCAGAACAAAAAGCAAAATAACGCTCTTTTTCATGTCTCAAAGATAATGCATATTTCCCTTCGGAAAGCCGGCTTATGCCATGATCTGTTCAGCCCTTCTGGTTGAGCAGTGCGATGGTATGGCAGGCGGCCACCGCCGCCGTTTCGGTTCGCAGGCGGTAGTTGCCCAGGCTGACAGTGGTGAATCCCTGCGAGCGTGCAGCAGTCACTTCATCAGGATGGAAGTCGCCTTCGGGCCCGACCATCAGCGTAACATCACGGGGAGCCCGGTACATGCCGGACAGGAGCGGGTGTTCGCCTTCTTCTACATAGGCCGTATACTTATCACCTTCGTGCCTGTCCCGGATAAAATCGGCGAAAGCAGTGGCCGGGTTCAGCTGTGGGTGATAGGCCTGCAGCGATTGTTTCATGGCTGCCGTGATCACCTTATTGAGGCGGCCGGTATTCAGCTTTCCACGCTCCGAACGCCGGCAAAGAAGCGGGGTGATCTCGTCAACACCGATCTCGGTGGCCTTTTCCAGAAACCATTCAAAGCGGTTGATGTTTTTGGTAGGGGCTACGGCCAGGTGCAGGCGATAAGGTCTTTTGCCGTATTCGCTCAGCATACCGGTGAGCCTGAGCTCGCAGGCATGGTCGTTCCCGTTCAGCAGTTCAGCCTTGTATAGGTTTCCCAGGCCGTCGGTGAGGTGTATGATGTCACCGGCTTTCATGCGTAGCACCCTGGTGCAGTGTTTCGCCTCCTGCCCTTCGAGCGTATGATATTCGCCGCTGATATGCGGTGCATAGAACAATTGCATGCCAAAACCACTTTAGCGCACAACGATCTTTTTCGTTACATTCATCCCGTCAGAAATGAAGCTGGCAAAGTACACCCCTTTGGGCCAAGCGGACGCATCCAGCCGGCTGCTGCCTTCGGCGGGCATGATCTCCTTCCTGTACATCAATTGCCCCTGTAGACTGCTCACAAGCATTTGTACCTTTTCCGTCCTCACGGGAAGCATGATGTTGAAAATGCCCTCGGATGGATTGGGAAAGATGGTGATTTCTCCTTCATCCCGACCCTGCATGGCAACACCCACCGAATTCGAAATCTGGATATTGTCAATGAAGATATTGTTTCCGAACCTGCCGAAAGTTTCGAACCTGATGCGGATGCCCGACTGTCCGGCCCAGGCAGAGAGGTCGAGGATGTTGCAGTCGACTCCGTATCCCGCCCCGCACCAGTCGTCAGCTGAAGCCGGTGCAAAAGATTCTTCCGTTGGCGGGCTTGTTTCAAGGTCCTCAAGGGTGGCCGAATAGAGCCGGGTCCATGTATCGCCGCAGTCGCCGGAAATGCTCACGATGAGCGTATCGGCCAGAGAATACCTGCTGGCATAGGCGTGCTGGAAGTACAGCCCCAGGCTGTTGAATCCGCTGAAATCGAGCGGTGGCGACACCAGGTAGTCCCTTGGCCCGAATGCATAGTAGTTGAAGATGTTGATCCATGCGGCATGGCTTCCGGGCCAGTTGCCGCTTACTTCGGTCAGCTCCCAGGTGATGTTCAGGTCGGGGTTTTCAACCGTCCAGTAAGCATCAGTCAGTGATCCGTTTTCGAAATCCTCGGAATAGGGGAGTGGCATGCCGCCGATCATCACATAGTTGTTTTTCGTCAGGTGTGTCTGTCCGTTGGCATTATGGGCGATGAGTGTAACATTGTATGAACCCGTTTCGTGATATTGCACAACCGGGTTTTGTGAGTTTTCGCTGGTGCCTTCCAGGAAACTGATCTGCGTTGAACCGAACTGCCATTGCCAGGAAATGGGGCAGTTGAGGCTGAGGTCGGTAAAGCGGATGATATCGGTGCCGCAGGGTACAATATTGTCGGCGGTAAAGTCGACAACGGGCAGGATCTCATCGCTGACGGTAATATAAGCGGCCACGAAAACGGAGTCTTCGCCCAGATCGTTCCACACTTTCAATGCCACGGCATAGGTACCCGGTGTGCTGAAGACGATGCCTGAAGGGTTGCGTTCGGTCGAGCTTGCCGGCGTGGCTCCTTCAAAACTCCATTCGAAGTAATGCGGCACGCCGGATGATGCATCGTAAAAGTCGACAGGGCAGTTGGGCGGCACCAGGGTGTCGGAACTTGTAAAGCCGGCTTCCGGTGTTCCGAACCACATGTCGGAGCTCCAGAGCCCTCTGCCGTAGGTTCCGGCGCGTATCGCATCCCCGCCGGGGCTGTCGGGATCATAATAGATCTCGATCTCGTTAACGGAGGCATCAACCGGCAGGCCCTGGTTGAACCATATCCAGTCGCCCATGGAGGCATCGCGGTAGAACACGCCAAGGTCGGAGCTCACATAGAGCCCTTCCTGGCTGCTTTTATAATAGACGATGGAGGTGAGGTGGACGTCGGGGAGGCTGCCTGAAATGTCTTCCCAGCTCAGGCCTTTATCCGTGCTTTTATAGACCTTTGACCCGAGCAGGATATAAACAATGTTTTCGTCGGTGGGATGGGCTTCAATGTCGCCGGGCGTTACGGCCTGAGGCAGAAATGGCGTCAGGTTGAACCATACCGGGCTGTTGGCAAAGGCATCGTCGGTGCGGAAAACCTTGCTGTCGTACCTGCCGGCATACAGGATGTTGGTATTGGCCGGCGACTGTTCCAGCACGGCCATGTTTGTGCCGTTATTGCCGGCCAGGTTGTCGGAGATCTTTTTCCAGCTGATCTGGCTGCTTCCCGCCTTCACGTTTTCGCAGCGCCATACGTTTTTATAGCCGATGAACATCACATTGGGGTCGTATTCGTCCATGATGAACGGTGTGATCCATGCCCCTGATTCATCGATCCCGTACTGGCCGTTTTCGCATACCACCATCTGGTAGTTGTTGTTATAATAGCGGGCTACGCTGCCAAAGTAGAGCGAGGCATAGCTATAGGCCGGGTCCTGGTGGTCGATGATGCATTCGAAGCCATCGCCTCCGCGTGTAAACTCCCAGGTATTTCCATACCAGGTGGAGGTGCCGTTGTCCTGGTAACCGTTTATCACCAGGTCTTTAACCGTGGCGCTTTGTCCGATCTTGTATACCTGGCTGATGGGCATTCCGTCGGTGATCTCGGGCCAGCTGGCCCCGCCGTCGGCGGTCCAGTAAATGCCGCCGTCGTTACCTGCGTAGAGCCTGCCATCGACAGGGTTGTATTCGAGCACGTGCAGGTCGGCATGTACGGAAGGCACATTGCAGTCGCCCCACCAGTGTGAGCTGATCTGCCATGTGGCGCCGCCGTCGGTCGACTTAAAGCAGTTCACGCCTCCGGCGAAGATGGTATATTCATCCAGCGGGTCGGCTGCGATCTCAAGGTCGTACCATGCCTGCCCGCCGCTGCCTCCCTGGCATCCCCAGCTCATGATATTGGGTGAGTTCGACATTTCCGTGAAGCTGTTTCCGGCATCGGTTGAGCGGTAGAGTGCTTTGAAGGAATCGGAATTGGTCAGCAGGAAATAGACCACTTCGGGATTGTCGGGGGTTACGGCGATGACGGCACGTGCGCCTCCCGACAGGCCGTTGGTGATCTGCACCCAGCTGTTGCCGCCGTCGGTGGTCTTGTAAAAGCTGCCTCCCTTGCTGGCGTAAAGTGTTTCGGTATCGTTGGGTTTCATCACGATCTCCTTGAAGTTGCCGGTGGCCTGGTTGTTCCATGTAATTCCGCCGTCATCTGTCCTGAAGATGCCGCCCGAGGTGGCGATGTAAAGGATTAAGGGGTCTTTGGGGTGGATGATCATCCTGCCAACGGTCAGGTTTTCGATGCCGGTATTGGCAGTGCTCCAGTTTACACCGCCGTCAAAGGATTTTAGCACACCGATGCCGTAGGCATCACCTGCGTCGCGGTCGCCGGTGCCCATGTATATGATGTCGGGGTTTGTATAGTCAACGGCGATGGACGAAACCCCGAGGCTTGGGAGCCCGTCGCAATAGCTGTTCCAGGTGTTCCCTCCGTCGTGAGTGATCCACAGCCCGCCGGCCGGGGCCCCTGTATAGATGATGTCGGGATCGGAGGGATGAAAGGCAATGGCATTGAGCCTTCCCAGACCTTTGTAACCTTTGTTTTCAGGGATGAAGAAAGGGCCGAGGTTTTCCCAGTTACCCGAAGGCGATCTGGCTGCCGGGTTCTCTTCCAGGAAACGGTGATATTCGTTCCACAGGCGGTTGTCGGGGTAGCGGCTGCCATCGGGCCTGACCCTGAACTGCATATTGTATTCCCAGCGCTTGAATGGCTTGTAACCTGAACTGCGCGTGATCTCGCGGCCTTCCCAGTATGTGTAAAAGGCTTTTTGAACGTCGAAGAAATTGACGGAAGGATCCTGCATCATCTCGATCCAGTATGGGTATCTGGCAAGTTCGGCGTCGGGGGGCAGGGTGCTTTGCTGGGCATGGGAAAAGGTCCATGCAAATAAGAGTGCGGCAATGGAAAGAAGGATGTTTTTCATGACAGGTTCTGATGATGGTTATAACACACAAAGATACAACAATTCATGTATAGCTTCGCGCATGACATGATGAAACGGGCAAAATATGATGGTTGCCGGGGAAGCTGCGCTTCTGCCGGATGAACAGCCTGCAGGAATGCCTGTAGCCCTGGCCGGCCGGGGGTTATTCCCCGGACCGGGCCACTTTCTTTTCGAACTTCTTTATTGCGATGAGCACCAGCCTGTAGCTGACCCAGATCAACACGGGCCAGGTAATGATGGATATGATCTCTGCTGTATACATGATGTGATTATTTCCGGTTAGTAGATGTGGGTATCTTCCTCCATTTCCCCTGCCGTGATCTTTTTGTTGCTGATGGCCCGCCAGGCGTACCATATGTAGGCAAGGACGAAGGGAATCATCAGTGAAACATAGCTCATGGCCGTGAGGGTATATTTGCTGGATGATGCATTTTCAATGGTCAGGGAGCTCTGGGGGTCGATATAGGAGGGGTAAAAGGCCGTGTTGTTAAAGCCTGCCACGAGGAAGAGGGCGAATACGGTCAGGATGGTGCCGATGCCGCCCAGCCAGATTCCTTTGTTATGGCACTGTTCGTATGCGACCAACGGGCGGATGATGCCCAGCAGCACCGCTGCCACGCCCAGCAGGAAGATCACCAGCACCGCAGGCATTTCGAGCAGGTTATGCAGGTACTTGTTTGCTTCGGCATAAATCTCCTTTGTTTCGGGGTTCACGGCGTAGCCGTCCATCAGCAGGAGGTTTGCCAGGAAGAATAGGAAAAAGGCCAGGAAGGGCAATGCATTCCTGAGAAGCTGGGTTTTTGCCCGCTGGTTGATATTCTCTTCATCAACGGCATTCATGAAATAGAGGATTGCCAGCACCCTGGCCAGGAAGAAGACGGCAAAGCCCAGTGAGAGGTTGACAAAGGTGAAGTAGCGTCCAAAGTTGAAGGCAAGCTCCAGCCCGCGAAAGGGGGTTTGCCACTCCACCTGGTTGATCATCAGTATTTCGCCCGAGGTGCTGATGTTTTGGCTCAGGATAAAGGGCGAACCGGTGAAAAAAGTTGCCACGGCCGTTCCGATGAGGATGGTGCCCAGCAGCCCGTTCACAAACAGAAAGCCCTCGTAGGTTTTTTGTCCGAGGAAGTTTCCTGCTTTTGACCTGAATTCAAATGACACAGCCTGTATGACGAAGGCGAAGAGGATGAGCATCCATACCCAGTAGGCACCGCCGAAGCTGGTGGCGTAAAAGAGCGGGAAGGAAGCGAAGAAAGCTCCGCCGAAGGTGACAAGGGTGGTGAAGGTGAATTCCCACTTGCGTCCCAGGGTGTTGATGAGGATGGTGCGTTCCAGGCCGGTTTTTCCGAGTTTGTAGATCAGTGTTTGCCCGCCCTGGACAAACATCAGGAAAACCAGTAAGGCAGCCAGCACTGAAATGATGATCCACCAGTACTGCTGCAATGCCAAATGTGATAAATTTTCAAACATCTTATTGTCCTCCTTCTTCTTTAGGTCCTTTTTTGATTTGCGATAACATGATCTTCAGCTCGGCAATGAGCAGGATGGTGAAGGTGGCCAGGAAGAGCCAGAGCGTGATCTGTACGTTCCCTTTGCTGATCTTTGTAACGGCCGAAACCGTGGGCATGAGATCCTGTATTACCCATGGCTGGCGTCCCATTTCCGCCAGCAACCATCCCAGTTGGCCGGCGAGGTATGCCATGGGGATGGCAAAGATCGACAGCCACAGCAGCCATTTTCGTTTCTCGATCTTGTCGCGGAGAACATTTATCAGCGTCAGGATGAATACCAGCAGGAACAGCCCTGCCAGGATCACCATGATATGGAAAGAATAGAATGCCACGGGCACGCTGGGGATCAGCCGGGCAGGATCGTCATAATAACCGTATCCGAAATAGGCGAAATAATTGTCGAGCCACACGGGGTCATAAAACAAGGCACCCAGCGAGTCGGCCCTGGCCATGTGGGAGATCTTTTCAACCTCCGGGGTTTCAGTGCTCCGTGCCTGCGTTTTGGCTTTTTTATAGTCATGCAGGGCCTGAATGGCGATCCTGCCCCGCTGCATCCTTTCCGTGTAGGAAAGTATTTCATTGCCATCCCTGTCGGTATAGCCGTAAAGGAGGTCTTTGATGCCGGGCACATAGGCTCCTGCTTCAAGAAATGCCATGTAAGAGAGCAGGTCGGGGATCTCAATGGAAAAGGCGAATTCTCTTTCATTGATATTGAGCCGGTCGGGGTCGACCTTTTGCATGAATCCGATGGCCACAAGCGGGGCATTGGTCTGCCCTTCGTACATCCCTTCCATGGCAGCGAACTTCATGGGTTGTTTGTCGGCGATCTGCCTGGCCGATTCATCACCGGAAACGACGTTGAGCAGGGCCATGACCAGGCCGAAGACGGAAGCCACCACCATGCTGCGCTTGGCAAAGAGGATGTGCCGCTTCTTGAGCAGATACCAGGCACTTACGCCGATCACGAAGATGGCAGCAAGCACATAACCCGATGAGATGGTGTGCAGGAACTTGTTCACGGCAACGGGCGAGAACAATACATCCCAGAAGTTGATCATTTCGTTGCGGGCCGTATCCGGGTTGAAACGCATGCCGACGGGATGCTGCATCCAGGCGTTGGCCACCAGTATCCAGAGGGCCGAAAGGCTGGCCCCGATGGCGACAAGCCAGGTCGATACAAGGTGGAACTTCTTTCCTACCTTGTTCCATCCGAAGAACATAACCGCAATAAATGTTGATTCCATGAAGAAGGCCATGATGCCTTCAACGGCAAGGGGCGCCCCGAAAATGTCGCCCACGAACCATGAGTAATTCGACCAGTTGGTGCCGAATTCAAATTCGAGGATGATACCCGTGGCAACCCCGATGGCAAAGTTGATGCCAAAAATCGTCATCCAGAATTTTGTGATGCGCTTCCATTCGGGATTACCGGTCCTGACATAGATCGATTCCATGATGGCGATGATAAACGTCAGGCCCAGGGTCAGCGGAACAAAGATCCAGTGAAACATGGCTGTTACTGCAAACTGCAGTCGCGACCAGTCGACCAGTGCATAATCAATTTCCATGGTTTTATTTGGTATTGGTTAGTTGTTCAATTACATGATCGCTCCGTTCCTCATCGGAGTCGAAATTTGAATTCAGGTAATTGGGGAAGAAGAAGAGCCTGAGTACGGCAAACATCACGAAAAGCTTGATAAGGATGATGATCCAAAGCCGTTTTCCGACGGGGCTGAGGTTCCTGAAGCCGTCGTAATAGAAATAAAAGACCCTGCCAAAGATGTTTTTTCCCAAAGTAATGCTTAATGAATGCCCGAATTTAAAAAATATAAGTATTCACCTACTTGATTATTTACATTTTTTTAATATTTTTTTTTCCATGCCTGACATAATACCGGTCAGGTATAGTGATTTCAACTCCAAGCCTGCCGGCGGGTGCTGGCACCACTTATGCAGCTTCCGTCAGTAATCGAGTGTGAGGATGCCTCCTTCGGTAAAATCGAAAAAGCGGTCTTTGGAGGCCACCACAACGCCTTCCTTCAGCATGTCATCGGTAACGCCCATCACCTTCATGCAGCCCGGGCAGGCCATGATGGTTACCCCTTTATCGAGCAATTCGCCGATGATCTGCCCAGAAGGGGCAAATTCGCGGAAGCGCACATCCGCTCCGTCCTTCAATACAAGCTCAATGCCTTTGATGTCGAGGTAAACGCATACATCTTTCCCTGAGGCCATTTTATTGGCCATGGTCAGGCCCATCAGTGCCCTTTGCGGGTCATCGCTTCCGTGGCTGATATGGAGCAATACCCCTGTTGTTCCGACTTTTTCGCTTACCGCAGATTTTTTGGCGGCTTCGATGGCTTCTTCGTCCATTTCAACATTAACGCAGCCGGCAAAAAACAATGCCAGCAGCAAAAAGACCCATGTGTTTTTCATAGCATTAGATGTTTATTCATTTTGTCCGCCGGCTTGTTCAGCCAGTGGCAGGATTTCATATTCGCTGACGGTGTAGCCTTTGTCCTCGATGGCTGCCCTGAACTGGTCGATGCCGACAAGGGAGGGGTCGTATTTGACTTTGGCCTGTTCTTCCAGCCACGACACCCTTGCTTCCTGCACTCCTTCGAGCGCCGTGATGGCGCCGGTAATGGCTTTTTCACAGCCTTCGCAGTGCATGCCGCTTACGTAAATGATGACCACCTCGGTAGCGGCCACTTGCTGAACCGCTTCGGTGGTTTCTGTTTCAGCCTGTTCGTCTGTTGTTTGTCCGGCCGGCTGCCGGTTGCTGCATGCCGCAATAAAGAGCGCCACAAGCAATAATAAGAAATACTTTTTCATGTTTAGGGCTTTGGTTTGTTGGTAACAAATATAATAAAGTCTTTTCATTCATGAGCGATAAAAAAAATGAAGAAGGCCGGTGAAATATCGGCAGGCATGTACCGGCCTGCCGGCATGAGTGTTGCGTTCTGCCTGCCGGCTTTTGTGTAAAATCTTTTTGGGGCGGAGGCCGGGACTTCCAATGAAAAAACCCGTCTGTTGTCAGCACGAGTCAGGCTCGCCGCCGGTCCCTCATCTTTTGACCATTTTCATCGCATCCGCTTCTTTACCATTCAGGCTAATGGCAAGGATAAAGGTCCCTGCCTTAACAAGACTCTCCGACCCATCCGTCCCACGCCATTTCATTTCGCCTCTGCCTATTGGGCCCCGGGCATTTAACAGGGTTTTTACACAGCGGCCATTGGAGTCGTAGATCCTGATAATGCATTGCCCCGCTTCCGGCTTTATGTATGATACAGTGGTTTCGAACCTGAAGGGATTTGGAAAAACATCAGGCAGTTTTGATTGTTGGGTTGATACATCCGGTTATATAGCCTGATTCCGGAATCCGGAAGATTTTGAATACCGGATATTATCATGCATGCTCAATATCCTTTACCACATCTTTCGGAAAATTCTTTGAAAGCCTGGTACTCCGGACCGGGCTTTTTCTTTCTTTTTCACAGATCTTCTTTTGGCATTTAATCCTTACATTTTAAGGATACTTCTTCCGGATAATTGTTGTTTTAAGAGATGGGAGAGGCGGTGGGATTATGATCCATGAACACCGGGTGCTGTAAAGAAGCCCCCGGCTTTGATCGTGGCTGGAATGAAAAGTGTTGCATCGTGCCTGCTTTCGTGTAAAACACCCGCCGGCAAATATTTCATGCAGCGTCTGGAAACAGGGCTGACAGGCCGGGGCGCACACCTTCACCCTTATTTATCATCAGTATAAATTCCATATTACATATCAGGCAATATATATATTTTTATATTTTTGGAAACAGGTACTCTATTGCGTTTATTCCGGCATAATACCGCCATGGCATATCGCAATGCTTTTTTTTTTATTTTTGGGAATTGACAACCAAAAAAGAACAATGCAATGAAAAGACTCATCTCAGCCATATTTTTGCTGTTGTTTCTGACCCCGGGGCAGGCACAGTTCATTGAAGAGGACGAAAGGGTAGGGATATTTGAAAAGCTTGACACCCTCATCCCGCCAGGTGCCATGTTCTATACCGAAGAGGGTGAGCTGGTATCACTGGTTTCGCTCATCGACAAGCCTACGGTGATCGTACCGGTTTATTATACCTGCCCGGGTATCTGCAGCCCCCTGCTCGACGGCGTAGCCGACGTGATCACAAAAATGGACATGGAACTGGGCAAGGACTACCAGGTGATCACGGTCAGCTTCAGTCCGGAGGAGACACCGGCCCTGGCACGCGATAAAAAAGTGAATTATGTGCAACAGGTGAAGAAGGAGATTGATGAGTCGGCCTGGATGTGGCTGACAGGCGACAGCACAAACATTTACATGCTGACCAACAGCATCGGGTATCATTTTATCCGCCAGGGTAACGACTTCATTCATGCGGCAGCCATCATTGCCGTGAGTCCGGAGTCGAAAGTGACCCGTTATCTTTATGGCACCTATTTCCTGCCGTTCGATCTGAAGATGGCCATGGTGGAAGCTTCGGCCGGGCGTTCGGGGCCTGCCATCAACAAGCTGTTGAATTATTGTTTTTCATACGATCCTGCAGGGAAGACTTACGTATTCAACATTACCAAAGTGACCGCCACGCTGATCCTTTTTATAGTGGGCCTGTTTTTCATTTATCTCATTCTTACCAGGCGCAAGAGAATTGCCAGGCGTAATAAATAAGAATTAAAATATGGAAGCTGTTAACCGGGAACCCGAATATGTGAATTTCTACCAGGTCAGGAAGGGCATCGCCTCCTGGCTGTTCACACACGATCACAAGCGTATCGCCCTCTTGTATTTCTGGGGGGTGATCGGGTTTTTTATCGTGGCTGTTTTGCTGGGGATGCTCATGCGCCTTGAGCTGATAGCCCCGGGTCCCACCATCATGGATGCGGGGATGTACAACGCGGTGTTCACCCTTCACGGGGTTATTATGATCTTTCTTTTTATAATTCCCGGGGTTCCGGCCATCTTTGGAAACTTTATGCTCCCGCTGATGCTGGGCGCTCCCGACGTGGCTTTTCCGCGGCTCAACCTGATCTCCTGGTGGCTTTATGTGATCGGCGGATTGCTGGCCCTCGGCACCCTCTTTTTCGGGGAGGGCCCTCCCGATACGGGCTGGACCTTCTACGCCCCTTACAGTGTGAAAACAGGTACCAACGTGACCATTGCCGTGCTGGCTGCCTTCATCCTCGGTTTTTCATCCATCCTCACGGGGATCAACTTTATTGTTACCATTCACCGCATGCGCTGCCCGGGCATGAGCTGGTTCAAAATGCCGCTTTTCCCCTGGGCCCTGTATGCCACTTCCTGGATCCAGGTCCTGGCCACGCCGGTGGTGGGCATCACCCTGCTGATGATCGTAATGGAGCGGGTGCTGGGCGTAGGTTTTTTCGATCCGGCCATCGGGGGCGACCCCATCCTCTACCAGCACCTTTTCTGGATATATTCCCATCCGGCAGTATACATCATGGTTTTGCCGGCAATGGGCATCGTTTCGGAGATCATCCCGGTATTTGTCAAAAAATCCATATTCGGCTACAAGGCCATCGTATTTTCCAGCCTGGCCATTGCCTTTGTCGGGTATTTCGTGTGGGGTCACCATATGTACACCTCGGGTATGAGCGGTACGGCCCTGATCGTGTTTTCGCTGCTCACTTTCCTGGTGGCCGTACCCAGCGGGGTAAAGGTCTTTAACTGGGTGGCCACCCTTTACAAGGGATCCGTGGATCTGCAGCCTCCCATGTGGTATATGCTGGCATTCATTTTCCAGTTCATGATAGGCGGACTCACGGGCCTGGTGGTGGGCTCCCTGGCAACCGACGTGCACCTGCACGATACCTATTTCGTGGTGGCCCACTTTCACTATGTGATGTTCGGAGCCACGGGCTTTGCCTTTATCGGGGCCATCCATTACTGGTTTCCCAAGATCTGGGGCAGGATGTATAACAAACGCAGGGCCAACCAGGGCCTGCTGCTGCTCTTTATCGGCTTCAACCTCCTGTATTTCCCGCTCTTTATCGTGGGCATGATGGGCATGCCGAGGCGCTATTACGACTACCTGCCGGAGTTTACCATACCCAATGTGATCTCCACCATCGGCTCTTTTATCCTGTTTGCCGGTTTGCTCATGATCATCGTGAACCTGATCAGGGGAGGCATGAAAGGTGAAAAGGTTGGGCGGAACCCCTGGGGCGGCAAAACGCTCGAATGGCAGGCCGGATCTCCGCCAAGTCTTTATAATTTCGACGAAACCCCTGAAGTGACGGAAGGTCCTTATATATACAATAAATAAACATCAGCATATGGGAACCACAGCAACGCATAATGGTATTCAGGGCCATGTCCTGCACAGGGATGACGAGGGCTCCCGCCTGGGGATGTGGCTGTTCCTGTTCACGGAAGTGATCCTTTTTGGCGGGCTATTTGCCGTTTACGCCGTATACCGTTTCCTTAATCCCGAAGCTTTCCATGCAGGCTCAGGCACACTGAACCTGGCTTTCGGAGCCGTCAATACCGTGGTGCTGCTCACCAGCAGCCTCAGCGTGGCACTGGCCATATCGGCCATACAGATGGGGCGGCGCAAACATACCCTGCTGTTTTTATACCTTACGCTCATACTCGCACTGGCGTTTATGGTGAACAAATACTTCGAGTGGGGTGCAAAGATCGAACATGGGCTTTTCCCGGGTACGGAACACTTCTTTGAACTGCCGCAGGGAGAGGCGATGTTCTTCTATCTCTATTACTTCATGACCGGCCTTCACATGTTTCACGTGGTGGTGGGAATGATCCTGCTTTCGATCATGGCCGTCAAGGTCTTCCGGAAGAAGATCACATCCGGAAACTATGTGTTCCTCGAAAACAGCGGACTCTACTGGCACCTGGTCGACGTGATCTGGATCTTCCTGTTTCCCTTGTTGTACCTTATCAAATAACCAATACCATGAGTGAACGCAATACACATATTTTTCCATACAGCAGCAACGTGCTGATCTGGATCGACCTGCTCATCCTCACCTTTGTTACCATTGAGATCGCACAGTTCGATTTTCACGATCTTACCGTGGTCATCGCACTGCTGGTGGCCAGCATCAAAACATTCCTGGTTGGTTACTTCTTTATGCACCTGAAGTTTGAGAGCCGCCTGTTTGCCCTGTTCGTGGGCATTGCGGCATTTGTCTTTATTGCCTTTATGGCTGTTCTTTTCTTTGATTATTCATTCAGATAGGAGGATATTATATGTTTTCTGGCGCATCGAATTTTGTGGAAGGAGTTGATACCGCGTTCATGGTCATACTGGGGATCTCCGTTATCCTGCTGGTGGCGATCACGGTGGTGATGATATACTTTGTGATCCGCTTTAACAAAAAGAAGAACCCGGTACCTGTCGATATTCATGGCGACAACCGGCTTGAGCTGCTCTGGACGGTGATCCCCACCATTCTTGTGTTGCTGATGTTCTGGTACGGCTATATCGGCTATGTGCCCATGAAAAAGATCCCCGACGATGCCATGGAGGTTACGGTGACCGGCCGTATGTGGAGCTGGACATTTGAATACGACAACGGCAGGAAGAGCGAGGTTTTGTATGTGCCGCACAACAAACCCGTGAAGCTTGAGCTTATTTCGCAGGATGTACTGCACAACCTCTATATCCCGGCATTCAGGATCAAGGAGGATGTGGTTCCCGGCAGGGAGAACTATATGTGGTTTGTGGCACAAAAGGAGGGTTCGTATGATATTCTCTGCGCCGAATACTGTGGTTTGCGTCATTCCTTCATGATCACCAAACTGGAAGTGGTGAGCCCTGAAGCCTTTGAAGAGTGGTATGCCCTTCCCCCCGACAGCCTTGTTGACCGTGTTGACATGGGTTACCAGGTAACGCGTGCCAACGGATGTATCGGTTGCCATACCACTGATGGCTCACCATTGATCGGAGCCAGTCTGAAGGAGCTTTACGGCCGGCCAAAGGTGATCCTTGTGGATGGGCGCGAGGAGACCATCACCGTTGATGAGGACTATCTTCGCCGCTCGATTTACGAGCCCGATATTGAAATTGCCAAAGGCTATCCGGCCGGTGTAATGCCCTCATACACGGGGCAGATCAGCGAGGATGATGTGGAAATGATCATCCTGTACATTAAATCCCTTTCCGATGTCGGGCAGCCGGAATAAGTTTATAAGACCTGCCGACCTCATTGCACTTACAAAAGCCGGGATCACCCTGGCCGTTACCCTGAGCACCCTCACCGCCTGGATCATGTACGCAGGCAAGGTCGATTTCAATGCCTTCCGGGTGGTGCTGGGCGTGTTTTTGCTGGCTTCCTCCTCTTCGGCCCTGAACCAGGTGCAGGAACGCCGTACCGATGCCCTGATGGGACGTACCCGGGGCAGGCCCCTGCCGGCAGGGCGCATGGATGTGAGAACGGCCATCCTGGTGGTGGTATTGCTTTTTGTGGCCGGAAGCCTGTTGCTGGCTGTCAATACCCTGAGCCTTGGCCTGGGGCTTTTGTCGTATGCCTGGTATAATGCCCTGTATACTCCTCTGAAATACCGCAGTGTTTTTGCCCTTGCCCTGGGCTCTGTGATCGGGGCTCTGCCGCCGCTCATCGGCTGGACGGCCGCCGGGGGTGCCATGGATGCCCGGCCCGTACTGGCGCTTTCACTTTTTATCTACCTCTGGCAGGTGCCGCATTTTGTCCTGCTCCTGCTGAGGTATTCCGCCGAATACAAAGCCGCCCGCCTGCCGGTGCTCAGCAGTGTATATTCGTTTTCCTTTGTCAGGCGCATCCTTCTGCTGTGGCTTGCCGGGACCACCGTGGCCGGCATCATGCTGCCGCAGATGGCCGGCGTGCATCACAATGGCCTGGCGTGGGCCCTGGCGGGAGGAGTGATCCTGCTGAACCTGCTTGTGGTGCTGATGCTTTACATCCGAAATGAACATGGGATCCGCAATGCATTCATCATCATGAATGCATGCCTGTTGTGGGTGCTCGCACTGCTCTCGGCCAGCAGGCTGCCGGCTTTATGATAAGCCGGATGGATACATGGGGCCTGATGCCGGTCAAAAGAACAAACTGAATAGATACTTTCACAAAAACGAATACAATGAAAACAATCCATGATGATGGCATCCCCCCGCCGGGGGGGCACTATTCGCCATGTGTCGAACACAATGGCTTGCTGTATATCTCCGGCCAGTTGCCGCTCGATCCGAATACGGGGACGATCCCCGAAGGTATTGCGGCACAGACCGGGCAGGTGCTTTCGAACATCGGCCGCCTGCTCCACGCGGCGGGCAGCTCCAGGGAAAAGGTCCTTCAGGTCAGGATATATGTTTCGGATATCGGCTTATGGGATCAGGTTAACGAAGTGTATGCAGCCTATTTCGGTGGGCACAAACCGGCAAGGTGCGTGGTCCCTTCCGGCCGCCTGCACCATGGCTGCCTGATCGAGGCAGAGGCCCTGGCTTTTCTCTGAGGGCGAAGGTCTGACCAGTGTCACTTCCTGAGCCATTTGCCGCTGCGGACTTCGCCGCTTTCGAGCAATACCCGGTAGAAATAAAAGCCGGGTGGCAGCGCCCCGGTAAACAGCCGCTTTCCGGGATTTTCCGTTTCCATCACTTTTTTCCCGCTCATGTCATACATGGCAATCATCATTATTTCCCGGTTGCTGCTGAGCAGCACATGATCCTTGCCGGGGTTCGGAAGTAATGAAACGGTGGCATCATCGGCCGCAGGCAGAGGATTCAGCGACACAGGCCCGCCAATGATGGTGAACGCATGCTGGGTAATGCTGCTGGCGGTATTGCCTGCGCTTGTCACCCTCAGCCTCAGGAAGCAGTCTTCCGAGTCGATATTTGTTACCGTCCACTGATGCCTGCCGTTATTCGGAAGGTCTTCGGCAATGGTTGTCCAGGGTCCCGCGGGACCGGATGCCGAGATGTCGATCCCGACTGCAGAGGGCGTATTACCCGGGACTGCCGAGATCCATTCGATGAAACGGACCGATCCGGCATGGAATCTTTCATGTCCCACGGGCTGATGTGCCATGATGCTGAGGCTGTCGGCTTCCGTATCTTCAAAGAAAACGTATAGTTTGTTCTGTTCGAACTGCACCCAGCCTCCGCTCAATTCCTGGTTGAGTATCACCAGGTCGGGGAATCCGTTGTTGTCGAAATCGCCACCGGTTCTGATGGCCCTGCCGTTACCGGGGTCGCCGGCAATGGTAAAGCCGGCGTCGGCGGTCCAGTTTCCGGTCCCGTCGCCCAGCCAGAGCTGAAACTGTTGTTTCCCGTAGGCCAGCACGTCTGTAAAGCCGTTGCTGTTCATGTCGAATAGCTGCGTCACCTGGTAAGGGCCCGTGGCGGGAAGGTTGCCGGAGTAATGATCCCATTTCATGCTTTCCCTGTTCCAGTCGTAAACCTCAATGCCGCCCCCTGAATTGACATATGACAGTCCTGTGCTGCCGTTGTTGTTCACATCGCCGATGTCGAAGCCGGTCAGCGATGCGTTTGCCGGCAGGCCGGCATCCCGGATGATAAAACCGCCGTTGCCGTCGCCAAAATATGCCGCACCCGACTGGTGGTTGGCGATGAAGTCCATATTGCCGTCGTTGTCGATGTCGCAGGCCCTGACGATCATACCCGAATTACCTCCCAGGAATCCGTACGACTGCTCCCAGCTGCCGTCGGTCTGGTTCAGGTATACATGGATGCCTGCACAGCAGCCGAAGGCGGTGCTCACCAGGTCGAGGTAGCCGTTGTTGTTGAAGTCGGCGAAGGCAGTGCCGAACATTCCCCAGCTTTCGCCGTTGGTGGCCAGCCCTTCGTCCCAGGGTGTCCAGTTCATGCCGCTGCCGTCGCCCAGCGCCACCTCAATGAGCTGGTCGCCGAAGCTGCTTCCCGAATAGTTATGGTGCATGCCGTAACCCACGTCTTTCAGTCCGTCGTTGTTCACATCGCCCACGGCAATACCGCCGTAACCGAAGTTCCCGTTCATATGATTGCTGAAATTGCCCTGCCCGTCGCCGAACCATACCATGATGCCATGCTGGTCGGAATTGAAGTTGGGGGAGCCGTGGTCGCCGATCGAGAGCAGGTCGGGGTGCCCGTCCATGTTGATGTCGTCAATGGCAAAGTCGGTGCGTCCTTTCTCGAATTCAGGGTAAGCCAGGCCTGAGGTAACCTGTGTATAGGAGCACTGGCTTTTATTTCCTGCTTGTGACTGTGCTGTGAGTCCCGTTGAAAGACAAAGGATTGTTATGGCAAAAAGTAATCTGCAGCTTTGTTTCATCATTATTTCGTGTTGGCCTTGATCCATTTTCCGCTGGTTTCTTTTCCGTTCTTCAATATTGCCCGGTAGAGATAAAAGCCTTCAGGCAGCATGCCGGTGTTGATTTCCTTGCCGGGGTTTTCCGCTTCCAGCACTTTTTGTCCTGCCAGGTCGTAAAATGCTATCCGTTTGGTGTCATGCCTGCTGTTGATCCGGGCATGGTTTCCGCCGGGGTTGGGCAGGAGGCTGAATAGGGTTTTCGTTCCCGCATCCGGGTTTTTCGCCGAGACGGGTTCGCCAAAGATGGTGAACGGAAGCTGAGTTACATGGCTTGCGGTTGCACTTCCGTCGCTGACGGTGAGCCGCAGGTAACAGTTGTCGGAATCAATGTCGGGCACGGTCCACTGGTGCTTTCCGTTGTTGGGCAGGTTGTCGGCCACGGTTTCCCAGGGGCCGGCATTGCCGGCATGGGAGAATTCGATTTTGACTTCCGATTGTGCTGCCCCGGGAACGGCCGATGCCCATTCGATGAAGCGTGCTGCCCCGCCATAGAAGTTTTCGTTTCCGCGTGGTGTGAGGGTTTTTATCCACAATTCTTCCGGGGCGGATGTTTCCATATAGACATACAGGCGGTTTTGCCAGTTTAAAAATCCGATCTTTTCATTGGCAAGGATGACGATGTCGCCGTAACCGTTCCGGTTCAGGTCGCCGCCGGCCCTGAATGCCCTGGCGTGACCGGGGTCGGTGTTGGTTTGAAAGCTTGCATCGGCGGTCCAGTTTCCGCTGCCGTCGCCCAGCCAGAGCTGGAAATTTTTTGAACCGAAGGCCATCACATCCATATAGCCGTCGGCATTCATGTCGAAAAGCTGTGTAAGTGAAAATCCGCCGCTTGCCGGGAGGTTGCCGCTATAGCTCTCCCAGGTTTCGCTTACCGCATTATATTCATATACTTCCACACCGCCATCGGTATTTGTAAAGGCCACACCCGCGCTGCCGTCGTTGTTGACGTCGCCTGTCGAAATGCCATAACGGGGCGTGAATTCGCCCTGCACCGGCAGCCCGTTGTCGTTATTTGCGAAATTGCCCGTTCCGTCGCCGAAGTAAGCCGTTCCCAGTGCATGCCCAGCGATGAAGTCGAGATGCCCGTCGTTGTCAAGGTCGGCAAACTGGATCAGCATATCCGAGTTGTTGTTGCTGACGATGCCGAAGCCCGGGATCCAGCTGCCGTCGCCCTGGTTGAGGTAAACATGGAAGCCGGCGCCGCTGCCGAATGAAATGCTGGCCAGGTCGAGCAGGCCGTTGTTGTTGACATCGCCAAGGTCGGTGCCGAACATTCCCCAGGTCTCACCGTTGGTGGCAAGCCCTTCATCCCAGGGCATCCAGCTTGTTCCGCTGCCGTCGCCCAGCGCCACCTCGATGAGCTGATCGCCGAAATTGGTCGCCGAGTAGTTGTGGTGCATACCGTACCCCACATCCTTCAGCCCGTCGTTGTTCACATCGCCCACGGCAATGCCTCCGTAGCCAAAATCGCCTTCCATGTGCAGGCTGAAATTGCCCTGCCCGTCGCCAAACCATACCATGATGCCATGCTGGTCGGTGCCAACGTTCGGAGAGCCGTGATCGCCGATGCTGAGCAGATCCACATGCCCGTCGTCGTTGATGTCGTTCATGGCAAAATCGCTGCGCCCGCCCTCAAATTCGGGGTATAGCAACCCGCTCGTAATCCGTGTATAATTCAGTGTGCTGCCGCTACCCTGTGCGGACTGGCCTTTGGTACAGGGGCTGAAAAACAGCATGCCTGCAGCCAGGAAGAAGAGACAGTTCTTTTTCATGTTTTCTGATGTTTGATTCTCAAAGATAGTTTTTTTAAAAAAAATCCTGCAGTCAGCCTGAAACTTATTTTAATAAAAAAAACCGCCTTTTAGCTGTTTTGAGGTTTTTTTGTATTTTAGTTTAAAAAATACGGGATGCACTTCCCGGTACCGGGAAATGAACGAATTAAAAATTATATGATGAGAAAAATCAATAAGACAGCTTTGTTCCTGCTGCTGACATTTGTGGTCTGCTGGTCGATGGCAGGGACTTATTATCTGTTGGGTCTGAAGTATTCAGGTACCGGCGGTACCGTTATGGCGGTCGTATACATGTTTGTTCCCATGCTTTCGGCCCTGTTGGTTGAGAAGGTCATACACAGGGAAAAGATAAGGGCCACGATGCTGATCTCATTCAGGCTGAACAAGTGGTTTGTTGTCGCCTGGTTGATAACGCCTATGATCGGCTTTGCCGCATTCGGCATCAGTTTGTTGTTTCCGGACATAGGCTATGACCCGGAGATGTCGGAGATGATCAGTCGCTTTGAGGGTGCCCTTCCGCCGGAACAGATCGAGGAAATGAGAAATTCTACTGAGGCACTTCCCGTGCATCCAATCTGGCTGGCATTGCTGTCGGGCCTTGTGGCAGGTCTTACCATAAATGCCATTGCCGGGTTTGGCGAGGAGCTGGGTTGGCGCGGTTTCCTTTTGAGGCGGTTCAGGGAGATGCATTTCATGAAAGCGTCGCTTATCACCGGGTTTATCTGGGGTATCTGGCATGCCCCGCTGATCCTGATGGGGCATAACTATCCGCAGCATCCCGAATGGGGTGTGCTGATGATGACTGCCTGGTGCATACTGTTGAGCCCCTTGTTCCTGTATATCACCTTAAAGGCCCGGTCGGTGATCGCGGCCGCTGTCATGCATGGCACCCTGAACGGGACGGCAGGGGTGGCCATTATGATGATCAACGGGGGCAATGATCTGACGACGGGCATCACTGGTTTCCCCGGATTTATCGCATTGTTTATTGTGCTGGCAGGCTTTTTCCTGTATGACCGCTTTTTGAGTCGCGAAAAGCTGATGTGCGGCCCTGTCGGGGCATCTCTGAATTGGCTTTAAGGGATATTCGGTTCAGAAGGAGACAAACGTATTGCTGTCATTCATTTTTATACCATCCGGCATATTTATGATAGCTGTTCGCAATGCGTTCGATCTCCCCCTCGAGCAGCTCTTTGCTGACATTCCTGATCTTCCTGGCGGGAACACCGGCATAAACGCTCCCTTCTTCCACGATGGTGTTTTTGGCAAGCAATGCCCCGGCAGCAATAATGCTGTTGCTGCCGATCACGGCATGGTCCATGATGATGGCCCCCATTCCGATCAATACGTTATCGTGTATGGTACAGCCATGGATGATGGCATTGTGCGCAATGGAAACATTGTTCCCGATCTCTACGGCGGCCTTTTGGTAAGTGCCGTGAATAACCACGCCGTCCTGTATGTTCACCCTATGACCGATACGTATATACATCACATCGCCGCGAACCACGGCATTGAACCAGATGCTGCAGTAATCGCCGGTAACAACATCGCCGGTGACGGTGGCATTGTCGGCCAGGAAGCAATCCTTGCCGAAGCGGGGGCTGATGCCATTGATGCTTTTGATCAGTGCCATGCTGATGATTTCTATTGTTTTTACTTTTGATTATTCACTTCGGGATAGTCGATCGAATAGTGCAGGCCCCTGCTTTCCTTTCGCTGCCTGGCCATTTTTGCTATCAGGTAGGCAATGTTGATCATGTTTCTGAGTTCACAGATGTTGCGGGTGATGACGGATTTTTTGTACAATTCTTCCGTTTCCCGGTAGAGGATCTCCAGTTTGCTGAGGGCCCGCTCCAGGCGAAGGTTTGATCGTACAATGCCTACATAGCTGCTCATGATCGATTGCAGTTCCTTGAGCGATTGCGTGATGAGGATCAGTTCCTCATTGAGTACCACACCTTCGATGTTCCAGTCGGGGATATCGTCACAATAATTGGTATCAGGTGCGGCTTCGATGGCGTCGAGGCTTGCGCGGTGCGAGAATACGGCCGATTCGAGGAGTGAATTTGATGCCAGCCTGTTGGCCCCGTGCAATCCGGTTGACGCACATTCGCCGGATGCATAGAGTCTTTTAATGCTGCTTTTCCCGTTTTCATCCACCTTGATGCCGCCGCATATGTAATGGGCCGACGGTACCACGGGGATCTTGTCGCGTGTGATGTCGATGCCCAGGCTGAGGCATTTCGCGTAAATGGAAGGAAAGCGTTCGATCAGTTCATTTTTGTCAAGATGGGTGGCATCCAGGTATACGTGTTCATCGCCCGAAAGCTTCATCTCCTTGTCGATGGCCCTGGCAACGATATCCCTGGGGGCCAGCGAGCCACGCTCATCGTATTTTTGCATGAATTCTTCCCCCTGCATGGTTTTCAATACTGCACCAAAGCCGCGCAATGCTTCCGTGATAAGGTACGAAGGCTTTTCTTCGGGATTATAAAGAGCCGTTGGGTGAAACTGTATGAACTCCATGTTGTCGACCTGCGCCTTGGCCCGGTATGCCATGGCAATGCCGTCGCCGGTGGCGATGGGGGGGTTGGTTGTGGAGGAATATACGGATCCGGCGCCGCCCGTGGCGATCATGGTTGTTTTTGCCAGTATGGTATGCACTTTCCCGGTTTTCTGGTTAAGCACATAGGCTCCGAAGCATTGTATGTCGTCGTGGCTGCGTTTGACCAGGCGGCCCAGGTGATGCTGTGTGATCAGGTCAACGGCGAAATGCTTTTCCAGCATCGTAATGTTGGGATGTTCATCGATCCTGTGAAGCAGGGCGTTCTCAATTTCCAGGCCGGTGCTGTCCTTGTGGTGAAATACCCTGTGTTCACTATGTCCGCCTTCCATGGCCAGATCGTATTCACCATTGCTTTTTCTGTCGAAGCGCGTGCCCCAATCGATCAGTTCCCGCACGCGGGCCGTGGATTCCCTTATGGTCATCTCAACGATCTTCCTGTTGTTCAATCCGTCGCTGGCGTCCATGGTGTCGATGATATGCTTTTCGTAGGTGTCGGGGGTGTACATCACCGCTGCAATGCCTCCCTGGGCGTACTTGGTGGCCGTATCAGTGGCCGCAGCCTTGGTTACGATGATGACCTTCCCGTGCCCGGCTACCTTCAGGGCGAAAACAAGTCCGGCAATGCCGGAACCTATGACGAGGTAATCGGCTTTTTTTCTCATGAGCCTGTGTATTTAAAGTTCAAGCAGCCCCGGTACCGGGTCCTGACCATCGAGCAGCATCCGTGCAGGGTCTTCGAGCATTTCCTTTACCCTGACCAGGAAGCCTACCGATTCGCTGCCGTCGATGATGCGGTGGTCATACGAAAGGGCTACATACATAACAGGTTGTATCTCAACTTTCCCGTCGACGGCCACGGGGCGTTCCACGATGTTGTGCATGCCCAGTATGGCGCTTTGCGGCGGGTTGATGATGGGCGTTGAGAGCATGGAGCCGAAAACCCCGCCGTTGGTAATGGTGAAGGTACCGCCTTTCATCTCCTCCAGGCTGAGCTTGCCGTCTCTGGCCTTGGTGGCGAGTTCCTTTATCCTGGCTTCGATGGTGGCCAGCCCCAGCTGTTCGGCATTGCGTATGACAGGCACCATCAGCCCTTTGGGGGTGCTCACGGCGATGCCGATGTCGGCATAGTCGAATAGTATCATCTCGTTCCCTTCGATCTGCGCGTTCACCTTCGGGTAATGCCTCAGGGCGATGGTAACGGCTTTGGTAAAGAACGACATGAACCCCAGCGAAAGGCCGTGCCTGGCCTTGAAGGCTTCCTTGTATTTGTTCCGGATGGCGATGACGGATGACATGTTCACCTCGTTGAAGGTGGTGAGCATGGCTGTTTCATTCTTTACGGCCACCAGCCGTTCTGCCAGTTTAATCCTGAGGGTGCTCATCTTCTGCCTTTCTGTTATGCGGCTGCCTTCCAAGGCTCCCAGACCTGCAGCTGGCCGGGCAATTGGACTCGTCTTTTGCGAAAGGAAGAATGCAACATCTTTTTTCCCTGCCCGGTACTGGCGGAGAAAGCCGATGAACTCTTCCTCCGTGCTGCCGCTTTCCTTCAGCAGCTTGCGTGCCAGGGGCGACATGCTGAGTGTTTCGCTGCCCGCCAGGGCAGCAGGCTTTTCTGCTTCTTTTTCTTTCTCCTTTACGGGCTGCTTTTCTTCAGCAGCCTTTTCAGTTTCTTTGGCGGTTTCTGCAATTGCACCGGCAACTTCATCTTTTTCCGGTTTTTTACCTTTTGCCCCCGTGTCGATGGTCGCAATTACGGCACCGATCTCCAGGGAATCGCCTTCGGCGGCCATTAACACGATTTTTCCGGCAGCTTCGGCACTGATGGTGAGCGTGGCCTTGTCGGAATCAACCTCCGCAATTTCATCGTCCTTTTCTACCTGCTGCCCGTCGGCAACGAGCCAGGAGGCCAGTTGTACTTCGGAGATGGATTCGCCCGGGCTGGGAACTTTAACTTCTATGATCATGGAATTATTATTGATTTTTATCTGACGCTTTTTCTTTCAGCCTGTGTAAAGCCGAGAAATCGGCTGCACTCAGTGACTTGCCGGCTGCCTTTTTGAGCTCTGCATCGAAGGTTTTCCACCTGTTGCCGATACATATCATGCGGCATTCTTCTTCCACCAGCGGGCACTGGCATTCGCCGAAAGCCTTCTCGATGATCTTGCGCTGCCTGATATGGTGAAACTTGCTGGAACCGGTGGCAGGGCTTCCGCTGGCTGGTCTGGATACCAGCCTGAAGCCGGGTTCGTCAAAATGAAGCTTCAGGAATGGCCATGCACCCATGTTCACGGGCTCTTCCTGTGCCCAGACCAGATCCCCGGCCCGGCTGTATTTTTTTATGATCTCCCTGATCTGTCTCACGGGAAGGGGGAACAATTGCTCCAGCCGGATCAGGACGGTGTCATGGAGTTTATGCTGCTCTTTCTCTTCGAGCAACTCATAATAGATCTTGCCCGTACAGAAAATGACCCGCCTGATCTTCCCCGGATCAGCGTTTTTATCGTCGATCACTTCCCTGAATCCGCCCTTTGTGAAGTCGTCGAGCGATGAAACACATCGCGGATGCCGCAGCAGGCTTTTAGGCGTAAATACCACCAGGGGCTTCCTGAAATCCCTTTTCAGTTGCCGCCTTAGCAGGTGGAAGAGGTTGGCAGGGGTGGTGGGGTTCGCCACCTGCATGTTGTCACCGGCGCAGAGCGCCAGAAAGCGTTCTAGGCGGGCACTGGAATGCTCGGGGCCCTGGCCTTCGTAACCATGCGGAAGCAGCACCACCAGGTCGTTCATCACGTTCCACTTGTCTTCGGCGCTGCTCAGGAACTGGTCAAAGATGATCTGCCCTCCGTTGGCGAAGTCACCGAACTGGGCTTCCCATATCGTTAAGGTATGCGGCGAGGCAAGGGAATAGCCGTATTCAAAGCCCAGTACTCCATATTCCGAAAGGGGTGAGTTGAAGATCTCTATCATGGCCTGTTTACTGCCAAGGTGGTTTAAGGGAAGATATTCCTTTTCCGAGTCTTCAATTTTCAGTACGGCGTGCCGGTGGGAGAATGTGCCGCGGGCAACATCCTGTCCGCTGAGCCTCACGGGTATACCTTCATCGAGCAGGCTGCCGTATGCCAGCAGCTCGCCCATGGCCCAGTCGAGTTTGCTGCCCTGTGTCAGCATCTCCAGCCTCGTCTCCTGCAATCGTGAGAGCTTTCTGAACAGCTTGCCTTCGTGAGGCAGCGAGCAAATGCCTTTGCCAATCCGGAGAAGGTTTTTGCGGGCTATTCCTGTTTCGGGAGAGGGGTCGTCCTGGCCGGGTACCGATTTCCTGATGTCCTGCCATGTATCTTCCAGAAAGGAGTGGATGCTGCTCTTACCGATTTTTTTGGATGCTTCCAGTTCGGATTCAAGAAGCTGGTTGAAGGCATCTTCTGCTTTACGGCTTTCTTCCGGGCTGATGGTGCCTTCTGCGAGGAGCTTATCGCGGTAGATATCGAGGGGATTGGGATGCTTTTCAATGATCTTATAGAGAACCGGCTGGGTAAAGCGGGGCTCGTCGCCCTCGTTATGGCCGTATTTCCGGTAGCAGAGCAGGTCGATGAAAACATCCTTATGGAATTTCTGTCTGAATTCGAGGGCAAGCTGTACGGTAAATACCAGGGCCTCCACATCATCTCCGTTCACGTGAAAGACCGGGCTGAGGGTTGTTTTGGCCACGTCGGTGCAATAGGTGCTGGAACGGGCATCGAGGTAGTTAGTGGTGAAACCGATCTGGTTGTTGATGACCAGGTGGATGGTGCCCCCTGTACGGTAGCCAGGCAGTTCCGACATCTGCAATACTTCGTAAACTACGCCCTGCCCGGCAATGGAAGCATCGCCGTGGATGAGGATGGGGGCCAGGCGCTTGTAATCGCCCTTGTAGTCCTGGTCGATCCTGGCCCGTGAAATACCTTCCACCACAGGGTCGACGGCTTCGAGGTGTGAAGGGTTGGGAGCCAGGGTCAGTTTTACCTCCCTGCCGTCTGCATCCCTGGATGTGCTGAATCCAAGGTGGTATTTCACATCTCCCAGCAGGTATTCTTCGCTGTATTCTTCACCCTGGAATTCATGGAATAGCCTCTTGTATGGTTTCCCCATAAAGTTGGCAAGTACGTTAAGCCTTCCGCGGTGTGCCATGCCGATCACAAACTCGCTGATGCCAAGGCCTGCACCGCTCTGTGTGATGGCCTCGAGGGCGGGGATCAGGGCCTCGGCACCCTCCAGCGAAAAACGCTTCTGGCCTGGAAATTTCTTATGGATGAACTTTTCGAACAAAACCGCCCGTCCGATCATATCAAAGATCCGGCGTTTGGTGTCGTTGCCAAAAGCAGGCGTGTTCTGCCGTCGCTCCATTCGCTCCCGCAGCCAGCCCGTCACCTCAGGGTGCCTGATATAGACGAATTCGGCGCCTACAGATCCGCAATAGGTCTTTTCCAGCCGTGAAATGATTTCGCGCAGGCTGGCCGGGCCCATTCCGATCTCTTTGCCCGCCTGAAAAACAGTGTCGAGGTCGGCTTCCGAAAAACCGAAATTCGCATAATCGAGCGTGGGACTGTAAGCGCGGCGCTTCCGCACCGGATTGGTCCTTGTGAAAAGATGGCCCCGCTGCCGGTAGGCATTGATGAGGTTGATCACCCTGAACTCCGAAGGATATCCCGATCCGGCCCCGCCGTGGTAATCGGTGCGGGCAAATTCGAAACCTTCAAAAAAAATTCGCCAGTCGTCTGGCACGGATGCCGGGTCATCCAGGTAATCGCGGTAGATCCGTTCAATGGCAGCGGGATCCGAACTGTTCATAAAGGATTTTTTATCCATAATCAGGCGTAAGGGCTCACAAAGTTACGAATAATCGAGAATGGGTCAAAATGATAGGTTAACAAGTGTAAAGCCAATCTGTTCATGAAAAAAAAGCCCGTCGCATGGGCGACAGGCTTTTCAATGGGTGTAAACTTGTTTATGGACTGCTGCTATTCAGGTTCGATTGCCTCAACGGGGCAAACATCTGCGCAGGAGCCGCAGTCGGTGCAAATGTCAGGATCAATGACATAGATATCACCTTCCGAAATTGCTTCAACAGGACATTCGTCGATACAGGTGCCGCATGCGGTGCAGTCGTCTGTGATTTTGTAAGCCATAACTGAACGTTTTAAATGATAAAAATGATTTGCTGCAAATATATGGTACATATTTTTTATGCGCGTATTCTTTGCCTGTCCGATCATTAATTTATTTCTGTTCTAAATAGTATTTGTTTTAATCAATAACTTCATTGTCAATCAGTCACATCTTCATTGCTCTATATTAAAAATTTGTTAAAAAATGCTGATCCGTAACCTATAAAACTTATAACTTTGCTGCGTTTTATCAATGTTCATACCCCATGACAAAAAAACCGAACAGAGTCATTGAAGTTGATGCGGTGGTTGTGAAGTTTGCGGGAGATTCGGGCGACGGGATGCAGCTCAGCGGCAGCCAGTTTTCGGATACCACGGCTTTTGCCGGTAACGACCTGGCCACATTTCCCGATTATCCCTCGGAGATCCGTGCCCCGCAGGGCACCATTGCCGGCGTGTCGGGCTTTCAGTTGCATATCGGCCACAAGGAGATCGACACTCCCGGTGACCTGGCCGACGTGCTTGTTGCGCTTAACCCTGCAGCGCTTAAGGCCAACATGAAATGGGTGAAGCCTGGTGCCACCATTATCATCGATATTGACAATTTCGACAACAAGAGCTACAAGAAGGCCGGATTTATTGAAGATCCCATCGGCGACGGCACCCTCGACGGCTATAATGTTGTGAAGGCGCCGATCACCCAGTTGAGCAAGACCACGGTGAAAGACCTCGGCATCGACCCAAAGTCGGCCGAGCGCACCAAGAACCAGTTTGCCCTGGGAATCCTCTACTGGCTTTTCAACAAGGATCTGAAGTACGGGAATGAGTTCATCGATAAGAAGTTCGGTGGCAAGAAGCCCTTGCTGGCCGAAGCCAACAAGCGTGTATTGCTTGCCGGTTATAATTATGCAGAAACCGTCGAGGCCCTTCGTACAACATACCAGATAAACCCCATCAAGAACCGTTCAGGGAAGTTCCGGAACATCACCGGAAACACCGCCACCGCCTGGGGCCTGGTGGCCGCTGCAGAACGTGCCGGACTCGACCTCTTCCTGGGTTCCTATCCCATCACACCGGCCTCTGAAATATTGCAGGAACTTTCGGGCATGAAACAGTTTGGCGTTAAGACCTTCCAGGCCGAGGATGAGATTGCCGGTATCAACTCGGCCATCGGGGCCAGCTTTGCCGGCGATTTCGCCGTTACATCCACCTCCGGGCCCGGACTGGCCCTGAAAGGAGAGGCCATCGGCCTCGCCGTTATCACGGAACTGCCCCTGGTTATCGTAAATGTTCAGCGCGGAGGACCCGCCACCGGGCTGCCCACCAAACCCGAGCAGGCCGACCTGATGCAGGCCCTTTACGGGCGTAACGGCGAAAGCCCCTGCGTGGTCATCGCAGCCTCAACGCCGGCCAACTGCTTCCGTTATGCATATATGGCCGGCAAGATCGCCCTGGAACATATGACACCCGTTATCCTCCTCACCGATGGATACCTCGCCAACGGTTCCGAGCTCTGGAATATCCCCGACATTAGCAAGATGCCTTCCATCGAACCGCCGCTGGTTAAAGACAACAGCGATTATGAGCCCTACAGGAGAAACCCGGAAACCCTCGCCAGGTACTGGGCCCTCCCCGGACAGGCAGGACTCCGTCATCGTGTGGGCGGGCTCGAAAAAGAAGATATAACAGGCGTGGTGTCGCACAATCCGGCCAACCATGAAAAAATGGTCTACCTCAGGGAGGAAAAAGTTCAAAGGGTGGCCAATGTCATCCCCGACCTGAAAGTGTCGGGCAAAGACCATGGCGAGCTGCTCGTGGTGGGATGGGGAGGAACATACGGGGCGCTCATCTCAGCCGTTAAAGACCTGCAGGAAAAGGGAAAGGATGTCAGCCTGGCGCAGTTCAACTATATCAAACCCCTGCCGAAAAATACCGCCGAAGTGTTCAGCCGCTTCAAAAAGATCATCGTTTGTGAGATCAATATGGGGCAGTTTGCAAATTACCTGCGGATGTGCCATCCCGAATTCCGCTACGAACAGTATAATAAAATACAGGGATTGCCCTTTATGATTGCCGAGCTCAAGGAAAAATTCAACCAAATGCTGGAGGAAAATTAAAATGGCCGTTAACGTAAAAAGCAAGGTGCCGACTACAAAAGAAGATTTCAAAAGCGACCAGGTGGTGAAATGGTGCGCCGGTTGCGGCGATTTTGCCATCCTTTCTGCCATTCAGAGCGCCCTGGTCGAAAGCGGGGTGCGCAAAGAGGATGCTGTATTCGTATCCGGCATCGGCTGCTCATCCAGGTTCCCCTATTATATGAACACCTATGGCTTTCACGGACTTCACGGTCGTGGAGCCGCCATCGCCTCCGGAATCAAGGTGGCAAACCCAAAGCTTGATGTCTGGCATATCACCGGCGACGGCGACAGCATGGCCATCGGAGGGAACCATTTCATTCACCTGGTGAGAAGGAATATCGACATGAATGTGATCATCTTCAACAACAAGATATACGGCCTCACCAAAGGGCAATACTCGCCCACAACGCCCAGGGGAAGCATTACAAAGACGTCACCCGACGGAACCATCGAAAATCCCTTTAAACCCGGAGAACTGACCATGGGATCCCAGGGCACTTTCTTTGCCAGGGTGGTCGACACCGAACCCAAACGCATGAAGGAGGTGTTCCTCGAAGCCAGCAGGCACCGCGGTACCTCGGTGGTGGAGGTGCTCCAGAATTGCGTGATCTTCAACAACCGCATTCATTCCGCCATCACGGGGAAAGACGTGCGCGACGACCACCAGATCCACCTCGAACACGGAAAACCCATGATCTTTGGCAAGCAAAAAGATAAAGGGCTGGTGCTTCGCAATTCCAGACTCGAAGTGGTCACCATCGGAGAGAATGGTATCACCGAAAAAGACCTGCTGGTGCACGACGTCCACAATCCTGACGACACCACTCATTATATGCTGGTGCGGATGACCCTGCCGGAATATCCCGTGGCTACCGGCGTGATCCGCTCCTGCGAACAATTTGCCACCTACGAAGCCGAACTGGAAGCGCAGATAGCAAATGCCAGGCATAAAAGCAGCATGAAGTCGCTGCAGGACCTCATTGAAAAGAATGCTTTTACGGTAGGTGAATAGGCTGCATGTTAGTTGCCCCGGTTTGGTGCTTCCTTCGGTCATCCTTATCTTTGTTGTATGATCGGCAGATTTATATCCTTTATTGACGAAAACCGGCTGTTCGGCAAGTCCGGCAAGCTGCTGCTGGCGGTAAGCGGAGGTATCGACAGCGTGGCTATGGCCGCTTTGTTCAATCAGGCAGGCTACACCTTTGCCATCGCCCATTGTAATTTCAGGCTGAGGGGAGCCGAATCCGACGGCGACGAGGCCTTTGTCAGGGAACTGGCTTCAGGATACAAGGTTCCTTTTTATTCCAAAGCATTTGACACAACGACCCTGGCCGCTCACTCCGGGAATTCTGTACAGATGATGGCCAGGGAACTGCGCTACGGATTTTTTGAAGAAATAGCCGTGAAACACGGGTATGACCACATCACCACGGCGCACAACCTCGACGATCAGGTCGAGACATTCTTCATTAACCTTATGCGCGGCTGCGGAATAGCCGGCCTGCACGGCATCAGGCTGAAGCAGGACCGCGTGGTAAGACCCATGATGTTTGCCACGCGAAGCGATATAGAAACTTATGTGAGCAATAATGATCTGGCATTTCGCGAAGATAGCTCCAACCGCAAAACCGACTATGTGCGGAACAGGATCAGACACCGGATCATCCCGCTGTTTACGGAAATCAACCCGGGCTTTGGCAGGGAGATGGACCAGAACATCAAACGGCTGAAGGATACGGAAGATATCTACCGGCAATATATCAACATTATCCGGCGCGAACTTGTGCGTGAAGAAGACGGCCTGGTCATCTTCGACAAGGCCGGGCTGAAAAAGCTTTCGCCCCTGCCGGCATTTCTTTTCGAGTTCTTCTCTCCATATGGCTTCAATGCAGCAGATGCAGCACAGATCGCCGCTGCCCTGGACGGCATCCCGGGAAAACGTTTTTTCTCATCCGGGCATGAATTGCTCATCGACCGCAATGACGTCCTCGTTACAACCCGTGCAGAATCCGGCCCCGAAGAAGTCATGATCGGAGAGGATGCCCGGAGGATCGAAGAAGGACCGGGTATCACGGTCAGTATCCATCCCGCGAACGAATACATTATTCCGGATGATCAGAACACGGCTTCGCTCGACTATGACAAACTCAGTTTTCCCCTCAGGCTGCGCAGGTGGAAAAAAGGTGATGCCTTTTTCCCGCTGGGAATGGAAAAACGTAAAAAACTCAGCGATTTTTTTATCGATGAAAAGGTCCCGCGTATCATCAAGCAAAGAAAATGGGTGCTCTGTTCGGGTAATGATATCGTGTGGGTGGTTGGTATGCGCATCGACCAAAGATATAAGGTGGGCAATGAAACCAGGATGGTATATTGCCTGAAACCCGGCTGATGCACGACCGGGCAGCAAAAATCAGGCGGGCGCTTTTCGCTTCCCTACTGCGATTAACATTTTTTAAGAGCTACATAGGCCAATTGGTCGGTGCCTTCTATCGACCTATTTATATTTATTTTATTTTTGCACCTTCAAAACCGACGGACTTATGAAAGACAGCAGACCTTTTTCATTCCTGAAAACCCTTTTCCCTTTTATAATTCTTTTCTTGGCGGCCACTGTGGCCCGCAGCCAGGTGCTTGACCCCGTTAAGTGGAGCTATACCCATGAGATGACCGGCGAAAATGAAGCCGTACTCATATTCCGGGCCGATATTGATACCCACTGGCACTTGTATTCTCAGGATATACCCATGGCACCCCCGGCTACTACATTCCATTTTGAAGGCGATACGGCCCTGTATGAACTGCTGGGTGCTGTGAGTGAAACGGAGACCATCGAAGAGTTCGACCCGAACTTCGATATGGTGATGAAATTCTTTGCCGAAGAAGCCGAATTCAGGCAGGTGGTGCGCCTGCTAACCGACGAGCCGGTCGTCATTAGCGGATACCTGAACTATATGTGTTGCGACGATACCCGCTGCCTCCCGCCTACTGATGTGGAATTTGCCTTTGCCTTTAACGGCGCCGGCCTGCAGGCTGCCGAACAGCCGGTTTCGAAAGACGGGGAGTACAGGTCGACCACCGAGGTGATCAGGGATAAATCAGTACTCGAGGAAATGAAGATAAAGGAGCTGGAATACTCCGGCATACTGGAACTCTTTATCTTTGCCTTCCTGGCCGGGCTTGCCGCGATCCTTACACCTTGCGTGTTCCCGATGATCCCGATGACCGTGAGCTTTTTTATGCACGATGGCGACAAAAAGTCGAAAGGCAAGTTCCAGGCCATCGTGTTCGGGATCTCCATCATCCTTATTTATACCATTATCGGCACGCTCATCGCCCTTACCCTGGGTGTGAACTTTGCCAACTGGCTGTCGACCCACTGGCTGCCCAATGTGCTCTTCTTCCTCATATTTGTGGTATTTGCTGCTTCATTTTTCGGAATGTTCGAGATCACCCTCCCAAGCTGGATGATCAATAAATCGGATAAGCGGGCAGAGAAAGGTGGAATAACGGGGCCCTTTTTCATGGCCTTTACCCTGGTGCTGGTATCTTTTTCATGTACCGGCCCGCTGGTGGGTACGGTACTGGTAAAATCGGCCACCGGCGCATGGCTTGAACCCATCATCGGCATGCTGGGCTTTTCACTCGCCTTTGCACTGCCATTTGCGTTTTTCGCTTTTTTCCCCTCCCTGCTTAACAAGATGCCGCGCTCGGGCGGTTGGCTCAATTCGGTCAAGGTCGTACTTGGATTCCTTGAGCTCGCACTGGGCTTGAAATTCCTGAGCATCGCCGATCAGACCTACCACTGGGGGCTGCTCGACCGCGATGTTTACCTCGCTATCTGGATCGTGATCTTTACCCTGATGGGGCTGTACCTTCTGGGCAAGATCAAGTTTGCGCACGACAGCGATGTGAAGTTCATCAGCGTGCCGCGGCTTACTTTTGTCCTCATCACCTTTTCTTTTGTCGTATACCTCATCCCCGGCATGTTCGGGGCTCCTCTGAAATTCCTCTCCGGATACCTTCCGCCGGCCCAGACCCACGACTTCGACATCAATGCCATTGTGAGGGAAAACGTTCGCCTGGTTACAGGCGATGATAAATCGGGAATTTGTGAAGCTTCACTTTATCACGAATTCCTGCATCTTCCACACGGGCTCGAAGGATATTTCGACTATGAGCAGGGATTGCGCTGTGCCAAAAAACTCAATAAACCCATCTTTATCGATTTTACCGGTCATGGTTGCGTAAATTGCCGCGAAATGGAAGCCAATGTATGGTCCGATCCGAAGGTGTTGAAACGCCTGCAGGACGATTACCTGATCATTGCCCTGTACGTGGACGACAAAACCGTACTGCCCGAAACCGACTGGGTGCGTTCAAGTGTCGACGGAAAGCTGAAAAAGACCATCGGAAGCATCTATGCCGACCTGCAGATCCATAATTTCAATATCAACGCCCAGCCTTACTATGTGCTGATGGGCCATGAGGGCGACATACTCGTCAAGCCCAGGGCTTACAACCTGAATGTAGATGCCTTTGTGCAGTTCCTGGATGAAGGCGTGGAGGCCTTCCGGGAAAAGTATGGCGAATAAATTCCGTTTACCCCCTACAGGTGTAAGGGAATTAGTTTTATAGACGAATCCGCTTTTTCAAGAGCGAAGCATAATGAAATGACAGGGCCGGACCAACCCCGGTTCAACGCTATGACTTGCCCCGGCCCTCCAAAGGTTCAGTCAAAACCGTATACCCGAAGCTGATTACAATGGAGCCCCGCACCCTTCCTGTGTTTTTATTGATTAATTAAAAATCTCAAACCGCATAGTTCAGGCTTCACAGTTCTCCAAAACCGGGTTTCTGAAAAAACTCCCGCCAACCGCAACCATAAATGCAAATTGTTATTCCCCCATATATACATATAACAATTTGTATGTTTTTGTATCTTTACAGCCTTAACATACAAGGGTTGGCTGCGTCCGCGAAATAACCGCCCCGGCGAAAAATCTGGAAACGGCTGCAGGCTGCCGGTAAATTCATCATCCATGAAAAAACTTTCCTTATTGCCGCTTATACTGTTTTTTGCCTTCTTGGCCCCGGTCATGGCCCAGCCATTCGAAGATATACCCTCATCAATTCCCGGACTGGGCAGGAGCCATGTGGCCTGGGGCGATTTCGACAACGACGGCGACCTGGATGTGGCCGTTTGCGGCATCACGGCAGGCGGAGACCATATAACCCTGATCTTCGAAAATGATAATGGCAGCTTTATCGATATCGGGGCCGGGATAACAGGCGTAAAAGATGGTTCCCTCGAATGGGGCGATTTTGACCGCGACGGCGACCTGGACCTGCTGCTCACCGGTGAAACGATGGACGAAGGCAATGTCACCCTCATATATCGCAACGACGGAGGGGGCGTATTTACCGAATATGACCCGGGCCTGCCGGGAATCGGATACGGCCAGGCTACGTGGGGCGATTATGATAACGATGGCGACCCCGATATCTTTCTCACAGGGAACTGGAAAAGTGTCATTTACCGGAATGACGACGGTATATTCACCCCCATCGGACAGGAATTCATCCCGCTGCAGAACAGCCGGGCGGCATGGGGCGATTTCGACAACGACGGCGATGCCGATATCCTGCTGGCCGGCGATAGCGGCAGCGGCTACTTCTCGGGGGTATACCTGAATGAAGACGGCGAATTCGTGTATGTAGACCTGGGGCTGGAAGGACTCTTCTCAGGAACAGCCGACTGGGTGGATTTTAATAATGACGGGTTCGCGGATATCTCCCTAAGCGGATTCGATATTTACCTTGAACCGAAATTCCTGATTTATGTCAACAATGGCGACGGAACGGTGAGCCTGCACTCCCATTTCATCACCGGCGTGGCCACGGGCAGCGCCGATTGGGGCGACTATAACAACGATGGCAGGCTCGACCTGCTGATATCGGGAAAGAACGCTTCCTGCGGAGGCAACATCACACAAATATTCCGTAACCAGACCAACGGCTTTTTTGAAGAGCTGGATGCCATCCTTCCCGGTGCCATCCGGTCATTTGCCGCCTGGGCCGACTTCGACAACGACGGCGACCTCGACCTGCTGCTTACCGGCCTCACCTTATCCGAAGTGCCTTTTACCAGGCTCATCCTGAATGGTGCCGGGAGCAACCTCTTTGTCCCCAACACACCGCCCATTGCGCCACAGAACCTTTCGTCAGTGGTGCTTGGCGAGCAGGTAAGCCTTTCATGGGATCATGCTTCCGACGACCAAACGCCCCAGGATGGACTGAATTATAACCTGCGCGTGGGAACGCAACCCGGGCAGGGGGATGTACTCTCCGCACTGGCAGACGATGACGGGAAAAGGCTTGTGCAGGCTCTGGGCAACACCAATACACTGACCGGCAAAACCCTTGGCATGCTGCCAGCCGGCACCTATTACTGGAGCGTACAGGCCATCGACCAGGCTTATGCCGGTTCCCCATTCGCAGAAGAACAAAGCTTTACCATTATTTCAACAGGAACCGACGACCTATCAGCCGAAAAACAACCGTACATCTACCCGGTGCCGGCAGCCGGCAACATCTATGTAAAGAACAGCCCGGAATATGCCGCATTCAGCATTTTAAACCTGCGTGGGCAGCAAATGCTACGGGGGGTTGTCCCGGCAGACGGCTCCATCAGCATCGGCAGCCTTCCGGCTGGTACCTATATCCTGTACCTCGATACCGGGAAGGGGATATCAGCAATGAGACTGATCAGGCAATGATGCGGTTAGTGGTATGGCCCGGCAAACTTATTGTATTTCTTCATTCCCTGCCAGGGATACTACATCAGACTGTTATGGAAATTGACCGTTCCCGCAGGATGCCGGTGGGGCGGAAACATAAAAAAGAGGCTGTCTCAAAAGGGGCAGTCTCTTTTTTATTAATGGTTTTCTGTTGATTTGTTAATAAGATTGTTAAAAAAGAGGGGGATGCCTCCCCCTCCAGATACCTCAAAATAAGTATCTTGA
>Ga0334900_1000197_pt1:52500-101017 | contig 101017 bp, 100 predicted proteins | sample GraSluR3_MG_2_FD_207231 | JGI IMG/M metagenome (GOLD analysis project Ga0334900, IMG submission 207231) | Sludge microbial communities from methane-producing bioreactor in Wageningen University, Netherlands - Granular Sludge_31_08-R3 | ecosystem: Engineered > Bioreactor >... | reverse complement strand
TCTAAGTCCAAATCAACTTGTAGTTGCCTGTACTGTTCTGGCAACCAGTTTCCCCTGCATTGCCACGTTCATAGTACTAATCAAAGAGATTGGAATTAAAAATATGATAAAAACAGGGATTTTAATGTTATCCATTGCTCTGACCACTGGAACATTGCTTAATCTGATATTAAATAGTTTAAGCTAACATTAATCGAAAAGGAGTTGTTATACTATGAAACTAAAAACTCTAATAAAATCTTTCCGTGCATTTTTCAAACATGACTGCAAAAACTGCTCTGTTTGTGCAGAAAGATATGTGGATATTAAAATGGTTCATAAAAAATAGGAGAAAAATAGTGAACCATTATTTCCTATTTATTAAAATTATATTTTTCAATTTAAAAAAAATGAAAGAATAATGAAAGAATAAATTATTATTTGGTCACTAATGTTTCCATACTGGTGTCAATTACCACATCAAAGGGTATTTTGGTATTCCATCCTGTCTTTTCAAAAATACCCATAAAACAAACCCCAATTATTTTCGGTTTTTTATCACCAGAAATTTCCTCTAACATGCTTAAAACTTCATCCGGTGAACATCCAAACTTAGGCATTGCCAGACCTCCCAAAACCACCACTGCATCCGGGTTTTTAGGATCAGCATCCTGGTTTACCACACTAAATCCAATGTTTTCTACCTCTTTGATTTCTTTAACCTGACTTATATCAGATTTGGGCACATAAACCATTTTAAAATCTTTATCCCTAATTGAATAGGCAAGTAATTCAATGAAAGGAGTGCATACCGCAATTGAACCCGTGAAAACTACAGTTGATCCGTTTTCAATATCTTTTATACTTTCTCTGAAAGCGCCTGTAAAACCTACTATACCACTTTTCTTTTCCATCATGTGTCACCCCACATACTTCCTGACATTACTTCAGATTATATTATAGACATTAACCTTAATAAAAATAAATTCATTAATTGGCTGCAAATTAGTAAAGAAAATCTAAATTCAATAAGCATTTGTCTAGAATTATTTAATCCAAATATTGGAATGATATTGAGGGTCTAAATGGATAGAAATTACTACAATGAATACTGGAAAGAAAGAATCAATGAAATGGAAATAAACAATAATTTAAACAGAAGTAGTTTGAAAAGAATTACTCCCATAAAGTCTTTCTTATACAGGAAAAAAACACTGGGAAAGGTGTTAGATGTAGGTTGTGGCGATGGGACAATTCTTTACATGCTCCAAAAGGATTATGAACTTGAACCATATGGGATTGATATTTCAATAAATGCTGTGAATAAAGCTAAAGAGAGAGGAATAAAAGCAAGTGTAGCCAATTTAAATGAAAAAATCCCATTTCCAAACAATTATTTCAATGTTATTTTTTGTACAGATGTTCTTGAACATCTTTTTTCTCCTGAAAATGCACTTCAGGAAATTTATCGTGTCTCAAAGGAAGATGCTATTATTATTTTTTCGATACCCAATTTAGGACATCTAAAGAATAGAATACAATTTTTTTGGGGAAAAAACATTACTGAACCTCCTTTTCAAGTAAAATCCCATATACGCTTTTGGACCAAAAAATCCTTTGTTAAACTATTAACAGAAAATGGATTTAAAATAGAAAAATCAACAAGTATTGAAGGAAATGCCATATTATATAAATTATGGAAAAATGAAGGACTTTTTTCAAATTACATGTATATAAAAGCCAAAAAATTTATAAAATAATAAAATTGGAGTAATTATAAAAAAACTTATCCATCGGGTTTTAATCTGATTAAAGTTACCTCACAGTTGGAACCAAGCCTCATAGGAGGGCCCCATGTACCTGTACCTTGTGATACATACAATTTGGTTCCTTTATATTCATATAATCCACTAATATATGGGAACATCAATTTAACCAGGAAATTGAATGGTATCATCTGACCATTATGGGTGTGACCAGAAAGTTGCAGGCCAATTCCGACCTCATTTGCTTCTTTTAACCCCTTAGGAAGATGATAGAGAAGAATTGACGGTTTATCCTTATTAATTTCAAGGCGGTTAAGAGTGTTTTTCAAGTGGTCCCTTTCAAAAGAATACGCCACCCCAATCACTTGTATTTGATTAAATTCCACCATTTCATTTCGAAGTATTCTCAATTTTGTATCCTTTAAAACCCTGAAAACCTCATCTAATCCTTCATAGGTCTCGTGGTTGCCAGTTACAAAAAAGACAGGCGCGGTCAAATGATCTATGGCCCTGAATGTGTGTTTATGCAGTCTGGCACTGCCATCAACCACATCCCCGGTTATGAAAATTACATCTGGATTTAATTTATTGGTTTCATTTACTATTCGCTCCATGTAACCAGAATTTCTAATGGAACCTATGTGAATATCACTGAGATGAACAGCCTTCAAATCCTCTTCCAAACCGCTTAATGGTATTTCAATTTCATTAATTTTCAACAAATAACTGTTATAAATGGAATATCCACTTATAATTGCTGTTAATACGGCTATTATTATTCCAACGGTTGTTTGAGGCATTTTTATGAAAAAAGATAAAAATAAATAAATTATAAGGAAAAACAAAAGATAAAATGATATTCCCATCCATGCTGAAGCTGCAGTATAGAAAATGCGAGTAATATTGTTTGAAACCATCCTCTCAATTACAGTGGCAACTGGATAAGATAAGGCTGCAACTAACATTACAATGTAAAAACCATTATTCATTGGCAGGCCCAGTAAAAAGGACATACCAAAGAATACATAGTAGTTAAGGACTAAGAATCCGGCAAAGAACAGGGAAATGAACATTATATATTGTATAACTCTTCGCATTTTAACCTCAATATTCCGAAGTCCCTGATAAAATTTCAAGTGTGGATTATTCTATTTAAAAAAATCAAAGAAATCTAATGTTCATTTAGATTATGGAAGTCTCAGGTAAGAGTTTAACCAGTATATAATCATACATCATGGATTTTTTAATCTCCGAGACATCTCCCAGACGATAATCATCCACCTCAACCTCGGCAATCTTATCCTTGTACTGATCATAGTTTAATTTAACTCTCACCCCATCTAACTGGCTCACTATGGGTGCTGGAGAGTATATCTCTTCTACTTCGGGAATTTGATTTTCAATTTCTGTTTTCACAAGTATAGAAGGTACTATGGGCGGATCATCTAACATCTCTTTTCTGCGAGTGTCAAGGATGTCTTCAACAACTTCAGCCAGGCTTCTGAGGGCTCGAATGTCTTCACCCCTTTTTAATCGGCGAGGTATCCTTCCCAATCCATTAACATAAGCCATAGCCCCTGGTAAATCAGCTACATCCATCTTTGGGGCACCAGTTACAACTACCGGTATGTCGATATCCGAGAAAAGATGAGTTTTGTTCATTAGACATTCTCTGAAACTTCCCAAGGCGAAAACTGCCAGATCATGTTCCTCAATTAGTCTTTTTTCATCCTCAGAAATGCGAGAGATGCCCTTCCCTGCTCCTCGGGATAGGCCGATCATGTTATCTTTAGCCCCGTAGCGTCTGAGGTACTCTGAAATGTCACAGGCAGAGTGAGGTAGGTGTTGGCGGGCTAGTGTTGGTGATACAATGGCTATTTCTGTCCCTGCCATTGGTGCTCTTTTAATTTTTCCAAGAAGTTCCCGGGACTTTTCATCCACTTTCTCCACATCTTCCACGGGAACAGCCAGGGTCAGAACCAGATCCATCTGACTGGTGGTCTCCTGAAGCACGAAGCCTCCCAGATCCTCGATAAGTTCATTCATTTCTTCGTGTTTGTGAACTCCGCCAATATAAGTTAAGGTTTCGTACATAATCTATTCTCCAGCATGTGATATCGCATTTTTGCTCTTTCCAGAGGATTTTTGGGGGTGTTTTTGTGGGATGGAAGTTCGAATGCTCTTTTTCCCATGAAATCTATTTCCGTCTGGGAATTATGGTTAAGATCCTCTTTCAAGTAGTCTGGAAAGACCAGGTAGTCGGGTTTTTCTTCCACCAGAGTGAACCCCATATCTTCGACAATCTCTCTTATAAAATTTGAGTAAACCTTAACTTTTATTTTTTTCCTTTCATCCAAAACTTTTCTTTCCGGACTAACATATGCAGAGTAATCCTTTTTAATCAGACCCATATCCAGTTTTTCCGTACCTAAAGTACTTGAAATTTGATTAATACTCGCATATATCTGTTTAAATGTGTTTAACTTAATTTTAATAGAGGGAACATTCGTATCTGTTTCTGAAAGAACAATGGCTAGATCAGCATCTGCAAAATTATTATCGGTTACTACGGTGTATTCTGAAACACCAGCCAGTCTGACTACTTCCTTACACATGGGAGTGGTGAAAATTTTCATGGGCATCTTAATATTCCATATTGGTAATGTTTCTGTTAAATTTAGTAATGCCTATTTTTTATAAGATTTTTGGATGTTTTATGAAAGATTTGTGAATAGACCAACACTATATGTCAATCAACTATAAACAAGAATAAATGATCATAAAAAAGGATTTAAAAATCTCTTTTCGTACTTAAGTTGCCCTCATGAAGTATTATGAGGGTTTACCAAAGATTTAAATAATAAATTAAACAAAAAAAGAACATAACAAGACCGTTTTACATTGGTTTCGGGATGTGAATGAATTGTTTGGTGCAGATGAAACTCCAAAAACAGCCCCTATTAAAGAAGGGGACGAATACGAGGTTAAAATAGAAGATGTGGGTAAAGAAGGCGATGGAATTACCAGGATCGAAGGTTTTGTTGTCTTCGTGCCTGAAACAAAGGCAGGTGACGAGGTTAAGGTTCGTATAACCTCTGTGCGGAGAAGATTTGCTTTTGCCGAGAAAATCCAGGAATGAAAACAGTAAAACTAAAATCTTTATTTTTTCCAATTTATTATCTCTTTTTGGTGTCTAAATGCAAGTTTCCTTAAGTTTAGAGAGATCATTTTCTCATGATGTATCCATTATGGTTGATGTTCTGCGCGCCAGCACCACCATCACCATTGCCCTGGAAAGAATCCCCCATATAATCCCTACACGAAAAATAAACGAAGCTCTAACCATGGCGGCAGAAAAAGATGCTTTTTTAGCGGGAGAAAGGGGTGGAGCCAACATTGAAGGGTTTAATACAGGGAACTCACCAATTGAAATACAGAAGTTGACTGGTAAACCCCTGATAATTACCACCAGTAATGGAACCAGAATTCTAGAGAGTATAAGTGGCCGTGCACTCATTGGTTCATTCGTAAATTCTCGGGCTGTTGCTCAAAAGGCCATTGAAACTGCTGTTGATGAGGTAGAGGTGGTTATGGCTGGGGTTAAAGGAAGATTTGCTATAGAAGATTTTCTGGGGGCTGGAGAGATTATTACCCATCTCCAAAAACACGACCTTGATGAGATGGCCCAATCTGCTTGTTTAGCCGTTCAAAATCCTGAATTGGTGGATGAATATGTTAAAAACTCCTTATCCGCACGAAACTTGAGAAAGTTAGGATTTGGTGATGATGTGGATTTCTGTCTCCAGAGAAATATTTCCAATGTAGTACCCCAACTTCAAGATGGAATAATAAGGAAATAATATGAACAAAAAAGACTGATAACTAGTATGGAATTAAATAAATAGAACAATCTTTTTATAAGTAAAATTATATTTTAGGCTTACTCTTAAAAATCTATAAAACTGCCTATCATACAATATAAATAAAATTGATCAAACATTTTAATCTAATTTAGAGTGATTTAATGGCACCTGAGAACTTAAAAATCATCGGTACCGCCCACGTGTCTGAGAAGAGTGTGGAAGAGGTAAGAAATACCATTATAGAATCCCATCCAGACGTTGTGGCAGTGGAACTGGATGCTAACCGTTATCAGAATCTGCTAAATGAGAAAAAAGGCATAATACCGGATAAAGAAATTAAAATAAGGGAAATCTTAAAAGGGAATAATTTTTCCATGCTCCTGGTGAGTGGATTTCTCAGCTATTTCCAGAAAAAGATCGGAGAAGAATTGGGAGTCAAACCGGGTTCAGAGATGTTGGCTGCAGCTGAAGCAGCCGAAGAAGTAGGATCCAGGTTGGTCCTAATAGACCGGGACATCCAAATAACCCTTAAACGGGCTTTGAATAGTATGAGCTTCTGGGAAAAGGCTAAATTTGTATACAGCATTATTGCATCGTTTTTTGCTGATGATGAGACAATTGAAGATATAGAGAGCATAAAAGAGGGTGATACTCTGGCTGAAGTTATGAATTACTTCCAGGAGATGTCTCCCCGTGCCTATGAAGTTCTGGTAAAAGAACGAGATGCTTACATGGCCAGGAAGCTCATGGATATCGATGGAGATGTGATTGCAGTGGTGGGGGCTGGTCATAAAGATGGGATTTATAAGAACCTTGAACATCCCGAGGATATGCCATCACTGCTGGAGCTTTTGGAGTTAAAAAAAAAAAGAATCTCCGTAACTAAGATTATTTTATTTGCCATCCCTGTCTTATTCATTATAATATTTGCCGCAGCTCTTTTTAGAGGCATTAATATTCAAGGAGATCTTTTATGGTTTGTTTTGCTCACCGGTAGCCTGGCGTTTCTTGGATCATTACTGGCCGGATCCAAATTACCATCAGCCATAGTTGCATTTCTTGTAGCTCCCATTACCGCCATACATCCCCTTCTAGCTGCAGGCTGGTTTGCAGGGATAGTGGAAGCAAAATTAAGGGGATTTTCAATTGATGACCTTGCAGGGTTATCCAAAAGTGAAAGCTTTAAAGAACTCTGGAATAACAACCTTTTCCGAATTCTCCTGGTGGTGGCAGGTGCTAACCTAGGGACCATGATTGGCGTTTTTTTATCTATACCTAACGTACTCATACCTCTGATTAATAAATTAATGGGAATGTGAAAGATAATTTTTTAAACAAACATTGGACCTTGTTATCTTATTAAGATTCAAATGGGGTTGATTTAATGTACCTGATATTCAGATGTGATTGTGGGCGGGCAATTTACGCTAAAGAAGGAACTAAGAGGAAGAAGTGTGTCTGTGGGAAGAATTTAAAGGTAGCTGAAAGGAGGATCATAGCCAAAACTGAAGACCACTTAACAGCCGCTGAAAAGGTGCAGGAACTCCAGGAAGAAAAGTATGGAGGGGGCTACTTTACCACTGCTGATAAAATATAATCAAGATTATGATTTGAAATTTTTTTAAAACTGTTAAGAGATGATATAGTAATATAAACAATGAAAACTCGATAATAGAACATCAGGTTTAATTATGAATAAAGGAAATTTCTCGAAACTAACCCGTGAAGGTGAGAGAAAAAACATAGAATTCAAAGAAAACCTTAATTCTAAAACTCATCTTTTAACTGAACGTAAACAGCAACTGGCATCTCAGATGAAGTACCGTCTGGAAAGGGGAAACGGTGAGGCCATTTATTTTTTAGGAGTAGATGATGATGGTCAACTCCTGGGACTCAGAGAGGAAAAAATGGATGAATCCCTGAATGTTTTGAGTGAAATTGCCAGTGAAATCAATGCAAGAATCGTTGATGTGGAAACCGAACCTGCAATCTGTGGCGAAGTGGCAAAGGTGGTTATTAGCCGTTTGCAAAATAAAAAAACAGACCACCTGCTTATCGGAGTTGCGGGTCACGTAGATCATGGAAAAAGCACACTGGTGGGAACATTAACCACTGGATCCCTGGACACTGGATCAGGAAGTACCAGAATATTCCTGGACGTTCAAAAACATGAAATCGAACGGGGATTGTCAGCTGATCTCTCCTTTGCAGTGTATGGATTCAATAGGGGAGAAACAATAAGGGTTAATAATCCTCTTAACAAGCGTGAAAAAGCTATTTTGGTTGAAAAATGTGATAAACTCGTTTCATTCGTTGATACAGTTGGTCATGAGCCCTGGCTCCGAACCACCATTCGTGGTATTGTGGGACAGAAGTTGAGTCATGGACTACTAGTTGTGGCAGCCGACCAGGGACCTACACACATCACTCGGGAGCACTTAGGCATCATACTTGCCATGGAATTACCGGTAATAGTGGTGATAACCAAAATTGACATGGTCAGCATAGAGAGGATTGAAACTGTCCGTCAAGAAGTTTTTGACTTGCTGAAACTGGTGGGCAGGATACCCTACTTAGTTAAAAATAGGGAAGATGCTGATTTTTTAACAGAAAACATGAATCATCACCTGGTGCCTGTTATTAAAGCATCCCCGGTTAGTGGTGAAGGTTTGGAACTCCTGGACCGGATTTTTTCTCGTCTTAAAATCCCATCTCATGAAGAAGAGTCAAAAAAACCGTTCATGATGTATATTGATAAGATATACTCAGTTATTGGTGTGGGAACGGTGGTTAGTGGAACCATAAGGCAGGGTATGGTGAAAAAAGGTGAAAAACTAATTATCGGCCCTTTCAGTTCCGGTGATTTCGTTAAGGTGAATGTTAAGAGCATTGAGATGCACCATTACCGAAAGGAAAGCGCTAATGTGGGTGATGTGGTGGGTATTTCCATTACCGGTGTTGAAATGAATGAAATAAAAAGAGGTATGATTATATGTCACCAGGATTATAATCCCCGTGCAGTCAGAGAATTTGATGCCGATGTGGCTATACTTGTACACCCAACCACCATTAAAGATGGTTATGAGTGCATAACTCACATTGAGACCATTGCAGAAACTACATGTTTCAAACCTATTGAACAAGAATATTTATCTGCAGGAGATACTGGGAAAATTAGAATGAGATTCAAATATCATCCTTACGCAATTCGAGAAGGGCAAAAACTGATATTCAGGGAAGGAAAAAGTAAAGGGGTAGGTACGGTAATACGTTTGGCCAGTTAATCATAACTGGTCAAGCAATAAAAATTCTCTATTCCATTCCTTTTTTAATAACTCCTCCTATTTCACAAGCTTTGCATATAGAAGAAGAGGATGGTTCGCCACATACATGACATTCATAGAGTTTAACCTCTTTTTTATCGATTTGCAGGTTTTTCTGGAAAAATTCCAGCATCTTAATCTTGGTACCGGGCTTATCTTCCTCTAAATGATTTAAATAATTTTTTAGTCTCGAACGCAGAGAATTCTGGGCGTATGGGCATTCTGCTAGGTGAACATCAACCTCATTCAGGACTGCCCACATTCCAACCTCTTTTTCAGGTATAGACCATAATGGCTTTATGCGTGGCACCATTTTAGGATGAATACGTTCCTGTTTAGGTCCAAACTTGGCAAAACGTCTGACATCTGCCCGGGCGAAGCTCATAAGGAAAGATTGAACTTCATCATCCAGGTTGTGTCCGGTTGCCAATTTATCAGAACCTAACTTATGGGCGGTTCGGTTTAATAGATAACGCCTGAAAACACCACAAGGAATGCATGCGGTCTTATAAAACTTTGAAGCTTGATCAAGTGTGAATCCCAGCTCATCTTCCAATGATAATTCATAATAATCTATACCAAGTTGTAATGCATTATTGCGTGCAGATATAATACCCTCTTCACGGTAACCATTAATTCCCTCATCTATTGCAATAGCCACAATGTCAAAACTAATAGATTCTCTACGAAGCCTATCAAGAATATGCAATGTTAATACGCTGTCTTTTCCTCCGGAAAGAGCTACAGCTATTTTATCCCCATCATCGATAAGGTCATAGTCATTTATGATTTTCCTCACTCGCTTTTCGAGTTCAAGGTTGAAGTTCCGGGGATCCAGAGGTTTCATAAAAATTATATGAACAGTTGAACATAAATATGATTATGATATCGGCAGAACTGACCATAATCCCAGTAGGCACATCTGGGACCAGTTTGAGCAAGTACATTGCAGTTGCCGTTGCTGCTCTGGATGTAACTGGCATTAAATATCAATTAAGCGGGATGGGAACTTTACTGGAAGCTGAAACTCCTGATGAAATCTTTGATGCCCTTAAAGTTGCCCATGAAGCGGTTTTTAAAGAAGGTGTTAATCGCGTGGTTACCAGTGTCAAGATAGATGATCGTAGGGATCGGGAAAAGACAATGGATGATAAGGTGCAATCAGTGCAAAAAAAATTGAAATAAAAATTAATAATTTAAAAAACCTTATCTGAAGCTGCTTCTAATGAAATTGCTATCTTTTCAAGTTCTTCTATTGAAAGATCAGGATGAACAGGTATGGAAAGAACTTCAGAAGCGGCTTTTTCTGTTTCAGGACAATTATCGTCATATCCCATGTCCTGGTAGAGTTTCTGTTTGTAAATGGGAATGGGATAATGAATTCCTGTTCCAACTCCTTCTTGGTTTAAATATTCCATCAGATTATCCCTTTTACCTTCTTTAACTCGTACTGTATACTGGTGGAAGACATGCTTGACTTCTGGGGATATATATGGGGGTTCTATTCCTGATATTTCGTTTATGTGTTCGGTAAGATATTCTGCATTTTCTATCCTCTTTTTATTAAATCCATCCAGCTTTTTAAGTTGAACCAGACCAATACTTGCCGATATATCAGTCATGCGGAAGTTGTATCCAAGAACTACATGTTGATACCTTTCTTTTTCACCATGAGCCCTTAAAGTCCTGGCCATATCAGCCATTTGGGAATTATTGGTGGTTATCATTCCACCTTCACTGGTGGTCATGTTCTTGGTAGGATAAAAACTGAAACAGGCCATATCTCCCATTGATCCTACCATTTTATCCTTGATCATGGCCCCATGGGCCTGGGCAGCATCCTCAATAACCACCAGATCGTGTTCTCCGGCTATCTCGTTTATCTTTTCCATCTGTGCGGGTTGACCATATAGATGAACAGGTAGGATTGCTTTAGTTTTTTGGGTAATAGCCCCTTCAATAAGTTCCGGGTCCAGGTTAAAGGTTTTGGGGTTTATGTCAACAAAAACTGGTTTTGCACCAATATAGAGTGCGCAGTTACCCGTGGCTGCGAAACTGAACGGAGTGGTTATAACCTCATCATCCTTTTTAACTCCTGCAGAGAGGAGTGAAAGGTGCAAGGCAGTAGTTCCTGAGCTTACAGCAATTGCATGTTTAACACCAACATAACTGGCAAAAGCTTCTTCAAATTCGGCCACTTTAGGGCCCTGTGCTATGAATCCTGATTTTAATACCTTTTCAACTTCTTTAATTTCTTCTTCACCAATAAGGGGTTTTGCAACCGGTATCATCATTTCACCTTAGATCTTGAATGATAAACTGAGATTAATTAATTTTTAACATCATTAAATCTACGAATTTAAAAGACACAAATTAATCCATTATTTTCGTTTGATTGATCATACTTAAAAAACATACCCTCATCTGAAAATAGATATAATAAGAATAAAAACTGGAATCCCGTGCTTATTAACGGAATATCCTCAATAAATTGTCTTTGCGGTTCCAAAATAGGATTGTTATGGCTAATAATGCCATTAGGATCATGAATGGAATTCCTGCAAAAGGATCAGTTGGTTGGGATGTGACAATGGCTGGAGCATTTGGTATTCCCGAATCTGCTGAGTTAAATATTAGTGCCACATAAAGGTTGTTGGCTATATGGATACCCATTGCTGTTTCAATACCATTTTCTCCCAGAGTTATGATTCCTAACATTAAACCGATGATGAAAGTGGATATCACAATGGCTATACCCACATTACCAGTTCCATTCCCAATATGCATCAGGCCAAAAATTATTGAAGTTAATAAAAGAGGAATCCATGGTTTTTTGGTTAACAAACTGAACCCCTGCATTAAGTATCCCCTGAATATGAATTCTTCTAAAGATGCTTGGAAAGGAAATACTAAAAGACATAAAACCAGTAATAACCCATAATTCTGTGGATTAAAAGTAAACTGGTAACTACTTGGACTAAATACCAATTCAGGCAGGCTGAATATGAAAAGGAGTAAGGACCATAAGCCCATTCCTTTAAGTAACATTTTCCAACGAAGGCTGGATACTGCGTTTATAATTGATAAAAACCTTTTTTTGTGTAAAAATCTCACACAAACGTAAAAAATGAAGCCTGAAATGCCGTAAAGCGCCCCGGTAATCATTATCAGGACGAAAGGATTATATGCGAACTCTGAAACATTTGAAAGAAGGCTTGCACTCGCCCCGGCAGGTAATAAACTTATGTATAATACCATCGCAATTATAAAGATGACTAAAGTGATAATAAAACTTATACCGGCAGTTAAGCCGAGTGTTAGGACATATCTCCACCAATTATTTTTACCTGTTTTCGCATTATCCAGAAATGTGATTTGTGACATAATCTTTAACTCCAATGATACTTATCGATAGTAAGATAAAACCATTAACATCCACATTCTAATCTCTTAAATAACAATAGTGTATAATATATTATTAACTATATAAATGAACGCCTTATTGGCTAATTCATATTGTATTGAAGTAAATTAATTCCCATATTAAAAAATTAATCTAACTAGATTTATGATAATGAAGAGGTTTAGTATATGGACTACTTGTTGATAGATGAGGGCCTTGTAAGGATAAAAATTCCCCAGTATGAAAAAGTATCATCTAAAGCTCCTGTTTTTTATAATCCGGCCATGGAACTTAACCGGGACTTGTCAGTAGCTGCTATAACAGCATACCGCCAGAGAATTGATGAAGATATTGCCATTTGCGATGCCTTCGCAGGTAGTGGTATACGAGGCATAAGATACTCAAAAGAAATAGAAGGAGTTTCAATGGCAGTGGTGAATGATTTAAACCCATTAGCAGTTGAAATTGCCCGTGATAACATTGCGAATAATGGTTTGGATAATGTGCATGTCTGTAGGGAGGATGCCAATCTTCTGCTACGTAAATGCCGTGGAAAGTTTGATGTAGTGGATATTGATCCTTTCGGAACTCCCGCACCATATGTGGAATCAGCTGCTTCCAGTTTGAAGGCAGGGGGATTGATTTGTGTTACAGCCACCGATACTTCGGCTCTTTGTGGTACCTATAAAAAACCATGTATCAGAAAGTATGGGGCAAAACCACTGCGGAATGAGTATTGTCATGAAACCGGTATTAGAATCCTGGCAGGATTTCTATGCCGTACATTTTCCAAGTATAAAAAGTATTTGGATTTCCAGTTTTCCCATAGCACAGAGCATTATATGCGTCTCTACGCCTTGGTGGGTAAGGGGGCTAAAAATACAGATAGATCATTGGAAAGCCTTGGTTACATTGCATATTGCCCTAAATGTCTGAATCGGCAGGTTTTTAGAGGATTAACTCCTCGAATACCCATTAAGTGCCCTGAGTGTGGAGAAACGTGGGATGTTGGTGGTCCATTGTGGTCGGGTAAAATTCAAGATTCTGATTTTATAGGGAGCATGTTAAATAATGTGCCTGATTTAAATCTAAACACCGAGAATAAAGTCTTAAAACTCCTAGAAAAGTGTTATGAGGAGTCTGATGCTCCACCATCATTTTATGATCTGCATACTATTTGTAGAAAGTTGAAAACCAGTGCCCCTCCACTAAATTCAACCATAGAATTAATTAAAGAGGGTGGGTACCAAGTCTATAGAACTCACTTTAATCCTAATGGTGTTAAGACTGATGCACCATTACCTTATATTGAAAAAATTATTTTAAAGGTAAATAGAGATTCCAATAAAACGGAGAAATCTATCATAAAAAAAAGAACCCTATAGAACATTACGGCCTTATTCTACTCTAGCGATTTGTCTATCGATAATCAAGCATGTGGTTAGTGTAATAATACTGCAATTCAGGAGCGTGGAGTAGTTCATAATTCCTGTATGGTAGGTAAATATAGGGAGTAATCATACCCTTAATGATATAGTAATAAGCTGCGAATCTGCCGTACTCCTGCCAGGTGATATAGAAGTATAGCGGGAACCCACAGCCCTGTGTGAATATGGGATTTCCTGATCGGGCAGTTCCATGCCATACCATTGGCATAGGCCCTTGCTGCCCATTTCGAGCAGCTATATCCAGTATGTATTGACGTGCTGCACTCCAATTTTCAAATTCAATGCCATCCGCCCTGAATTTATATCTACCCTCCTGTGGCCCATATAGTGCTAAATCAAGTGAATCTGCATAGTCTGTAGGATCAGCAGCACCAGTACCATTGGTGTCAATCAATGCCATTTCGATTATCATCACATCATCCTCCATGTAACTGTGATAACCGGAATCTCCTGCAAAATGAACAACTAAAGCACACTTAGAACCTCTTTCTTTAGCATATTCAGCTAAAAGTTGAGAATGAGGATGTCCAGGGTACATGTCAGGGTTGGCAAGTTTCACGAAGCCCAATCTACCAACTGGTTCAAAAGGACCTGCGGCAACTGAAATAACGAGGTAAGCCCCAAATATCGCCAGGACTGCTATTAATATAACCTGCCATTTCATTGATACACCCTTAATTCATTAATCCTTTTAAAAAACATTGATGGATTAGTCCCTTATTTTTTTATCCATATATATTATTATTACTTTTAAAGATTTGTGTTTTCTCAATGATTATAGGGGAGATTGTATAATGAATTTAAGCTAATGATGATGATCCCGGGCAAATGATATTAGCTTTTATTATGGATTCTTCTTTTGTTCCCAAATTTGAATTGAATATCAAATCTTTCTAACTTTCCATAAATTATTATCATTTATTTACTATAAACAAATGTAATTATATTAAAATAGCAGTGAAGTTTCTCTTAATTAAGTGAAGGGGTAAAGGTATGGATATAGGATATTTGACTACTGATGCGGCAAGATATTCATCGAAAAACTGGAAAAAAGTGTTGACTCTGGGAATATTATTTGTAATGGGTTTTTTAATCATACCTGCTTTTCTATTCATGGGATATGTGTTTAGAGTTCTGAAATGGTCAATAAAAGATGTCAATGATCTTCCTGATTATGATAATTGGGGGGAAATGTTAATTGATGGTTTTAAAGTGTTTTTAGTGCAACTGATCTACTTTATTATCCCATTCATCATCATATTCGGCGGTATGTGGGCTTCGGTCGGTTCACTAATAGTCCTTCAGGATGCAGGAGCAACAGCATACCCCACCACAGCCCTGAGCTTTATGGGTGGAACATTTATCTTGGGATTAGTTGTAACATTTATTTTCGGAGTTTTCTTCACCATTGGCCTGGCCAACATGGCATACAATGAAGGAGAACTTAAGGCGGCCTTCCAATTCAGGGAAATAATGGACATGATTTCTAAAATTGGATGGGTTGACTTCATCGTATGGTACGTGGTGATGATTATAGTAGGATCGGTCATGGGATTTGTGGCGAGCATACTTATACTCATACCTGTCCTGGGCTGGGCTTTGATCATGTTAATCCTCTTTCCCTACCTTTACCTATTATTCGCCAGAGCTTTAGGGCTTTTGTTTATTTCTGGGTTTAAAAAACCTTGAGAAAAATACAACATCTATCTTCCTAAAATTGCCACAGATTAACTATTATTTATATGGATTTTTAGTTAATAAGTGAAAAGAACGCATTATGTTTTTATAACAAAAGAAACAGACCAAATTATATTCAAAAAGGAGGTATAATTATGGAGATTGGAGAGATTATATCAAATTCAATAAATTTCCCATCACAGGACTGGAAGAAAGTTTTGATTCTTGGGATTTTGTTCCTGATCAGTATTGTAATAATTCCAATATTTCTGGTAATGGGCTACTGTTTCCGAATATTGAAAAGTTCAATTGCTGGTTTCAATGAACTACCTGACTTTGATGAGTGGGGTGCAATGTTCATAGATGGTTTGAAGGTATTCGTTGTCCAGTTAATATATTTCCTAATTCCAGCCATAGTTATTTTCTTGGGAGTATGGGCTTCAATCGCTTCTGTATCATTAACAGGAATGACTGACCCAACCATATTCCTTGGACTTATCGGCGGTACTACCATTATTGGAATGATCCTAGCCATTTTATTAGGGTTAATATCAACAATAGCAATTGCTAACATGGCCTTGAATGATGGAGAACTGGGAGCAGCCTTCAGATTCAGCGAGATATTAGAACATATATCCCTGATTGGTTGGGGAAAATATATTGTATGGTATATTGTTATGATAATCATTGGATTTGTTGGAGGGATGATTGCAGGGCTTTTAAACATGATCCCTATAATAGGAACAGTCATTGCAATCCTATTGGTATATCCTTACCTTTACATGTTCTATGCAAGATCTCTGGCTCTGCTGTTCGAATCAAATGTGTGAATGGAAGGTGTTAAATAAAATTAAGAAAATTTAAACACCCTTTTTCTCTTTTTTCTTTATTAATTTAATAGTACAATAAGCATCTCATAAAATCAACTATTCTTTTATTATTCTATAATAATGATTATTCTAAATTATGCCCTAATATTATTCTAACTACTGTGAATACTTCCTAAAATGGTACTTTTTTATAAAATGAAGTGCATAACAATAATATGACATATAATCCAAAAAGGATGTGAAGATATGGAAATTGGAGAAATAATATCAGACTCCATCAGGTTTCCTTCAAGGGACTGGACTAAAATATTGATATTGGGGATTTTGTTCCTTACAAGTTTTATAATAATAATTCCAATATTTCTGGTAATGGGCTACTGTTTCAGAATATTGAAAAGTTCAATTGCCGGTTTCAGCGAACTACCTGACTTCGATATGTTGGGAGAAATGTTCGTAGATGGTTTGAACGTGTTTATTGTGACTTTAGTTTATTTCTTAATTCCAATTGTAGTAATAATAATTGGAGGATGGACCTCTATCGCTTCTGTATCAATAACAGGGATGGCTGACCCTACTATATTTATTGCACTTTTAGGTGGTATATCTCTAATTGGAGTTGTTCTAGCCATTGTATTTGGGCTTATGGCAATAATTGCCATTGCTAACATGGCTTTATACGACAGCGAACTAGGAGCAGCCTTTAGATTCGGCGAAATACTGGAACAAATAGCCATGATTGGATGGGGAAAATACCTTGTATGGTACATTGTGATGATTGTTATTGGAGTTATTGGCGGCGTAGTTACAAGTTTTCTGAGCCAAATCCCACTAATTGGAATGATCATTGCAATCCTATTAATATATCCCTACCTATACATATTCTATGCAAGATCCCTAGCTCTAATATTTAAATCAACAGTGGAAATGAACGGTGATTAATAAAAATTTGAAATCCAACATCTTTTTCTCTTTTTTATTTACCAATTATGTGTAAGATGAACCACATAAAAATCAAATATTCTTTTATTATTCTATAATTAATTCTATGATGCCCTAATACTATTCTTACTACTTTGAATATTACTAAAATGGAACTTTTTTATAAAAGGAAGTGCATAAATAGAGTTGTTAAAAAAAAATGGAGGTAAAAAAAATGGACATAGGAGAAATAATATCTGACTCCGTTAAGTACCCCTCCTCTGACTGGGGAAAGGTACTGATATTAGGTGTGATATGCATCGCTTCGATACTGTTAGTTCCTATATTTTTAGTCTATGGATATGTATTCAGAATAATAAAGGCTACTTTAGCTGGCATTGACGAGCTCCCTGAATTCGATGAAATTGGCGACATGTTCGTTGATGGGCTGAAAATCTTTGTTGTAAGTATTGTTTACGCCATCCCAATTTACATACTTTATGGAATTATGTATGTTTTGGGCATTGGAATGATGAGTACTGCTAGTTACACCGACTACACTGCCGCTACAAGCGCAGTTTTCGGGTTAATGTCATTGCTGTACATTGTAATCATGATAGTTGCAATCATTATTTCACTGTTCGAACTCATGGCCATTGCTAACATGGCTTACTACGACGGAGAACTGGGAGCAGCATTCAGATTCAGCGAAATTCTAGAACATATATCCAGAATTGGTTGGGGTAAATATATCATCACCCTCATAGTGATCTGGATACTAGGCGTAATAGGTTTCATGATAGGATGGCTAACAATGTTCATCCTGATTGGATTCATACTATTACCACTGGTAATTACACCCTACATCGCTATGTTCGGTTCCAGAGCAGTTGGACTACTAGTAGCATCCAGTTTAGAAGGAGAATAGGTTAAATAATGGGATTTACCATCAAATAATCCCTTTTTCCATTTTTTTTAATTTTATGAAAATCATTTTATGAAAAAACGTTCTTATTACTTAAATTAAAATTAATTCTATTGTTTGTTAAGTCTATGAATAGATTTTTATTCATTTAAAGGTCAAAAATAAGAAAAAAAGGGAAATAATAAAACTAATCTATTTCCCTTTAAACTATTTTAATTAATTAAAGCCCAGTAAGGCGCAGACCAGTTATCTGTGCAGTGTCACTGTTTAAGGCTCGCAGGTCGTCAGGATTGAATTTGCGGATATCATCATGTCCTGCCAGTTGGGCCAGCATCTTGGTCTCTTCAGTCATAGACTTTATGTAGTTGGCAACTTTCATGGCAGCCAGATCTATATCCAGACGTTCACAAAGCAATGGATCCTGGGTTGCTATTCCAACTGGACATTTACCAGTGTAGCACATACGACAGGCTATACATCCCATGGCAATCATTGCACCAGTTCCAATGTACACTGCATCAGCACCAAGGGCCATAGATTTTGCCACATCGGCTCCGCTTCTTATTCCACCAGTGATTATCAGATCCACAGTGTCTTTCATACCTATTTCTTCCAGACCATGCACAGCTTCCATTAAAGCTGCAAGTGTTGGGATTCCGGTATGTTCAATAACTACTTCTGGTGCTGCTCCAGTGCCCCCTTCCATACCATCAACAGATATCACATCGGCACCGGCTTCTGCAACCAGTTGAACATCATCTTTCACTCTTCCGGGTCCTAATTTAACCACAATTGGCACTTGCCAGTCGGTGACTTCACGGATAAGTTCTATGTGTTTGCCCAGGTCACCGGGTTTGGTGGCATCCAGGAATCGTGCTGGGCTTAAGGCATCAGTACCTATAGGTATTCCTCTGATTTCGGCTACTTTAGGACTTACTTTCTCAGCTAAAAGGTGTCCCCCCATACCTGGTTTAGCTCCCTGTCCAATTTTGACTTCTATGGCATCCCCCACATTGAGGTAGTCAGCTGAAACTCCAAAACGACCGGAAGAATATTGAACCATTAGTTTATCAGCATATTCCCTTTCTCTGGGTAGCATCCCACCTTCACCAGTATTAGCACATGAACCAACAAGAGCGGATCCTTTGGCCATGGCTAGTTTACATTCTTCAGAAAGTGCTCCGAATGACATGCCCGCAATTAGGACTGGTGTTTCCAGTTCCAATGGGTTTTCAGCGTACCGTGTTCCCAGTACTACCTTGGTATTGCAGGCCTCCCTGTATTTATCCACTGGTGCAACTGAAGCCTGTCCAGGTAATATTATAATATCATCAAGGTTTGGAAGTCTTCTTTCAGTTCCGAAACCTCGGAGGACATATTTACCTGCCTTGGAAGTGTAACGGATATCAGCAATAGTCCTTGGATCCCATATGCTGCCACCTTTAGATGGAAGAAGTATAGGGCATGCCGCTATACATGATCCACACATTATACAACGATTTTTATCAATTTCAGCGTGGGTTCCCACGATTTTGATGGCATTAGTTGGGCATACAATTTCACATGTGCCACAGGACACACAAAGCCCTTCAGTTGTTAGTGGCAAATCCCCAGGAGGAGATACTGACCTATTTGGGCTTGTACCAACCATGCGATCCATTTCAAAACTCTGTTGTAAACCAGTGGCTATATCTTTTACATCAACCACTTCTAAACAGTTTTCCTCACAGGCTTTTACACATGCTGGCTGGTCTGCTCCAGAATCCATGCACTGTTGCTCACACTTGAGCATTTCATCCTCAGTATGAGTGATGCCACCAATAGGGCACATTAACATACACAGGCGACAACCAACACAGAGATCCTGGTTGATCTTCACCACATCACCTTCACGGTAAATTGCATCTCTAAAGCATCCTTTCAGACATGAGGGATTGATGCATTGTTGGCAGACAATGGTCTGGTAGCTATCTGTCATCTTATGAAGGAAAATGCAGCTCTCATCATTTACCGATTCACAAGCTTCAATGCAATCATTGCAGCCATCACATTTGGCAGGATCAGTTAAAATTATCTGTTTCATTGAGATGCCTCCTCTTTTTCATCCTTACCATAGAAAGGTCTCAGCTCCTGTGGACCAATTTTAACGAAATCTTTCGCATTGGCGGTTATATCATAGGTTTTAAATATTCTGGTTAGTTTTTCTTTGTCTTCAGGATCAAGTTCTTTAACAGCGGCATTGGTACCGGTATGATACTTTCCAGCTACGTATATGTTTCCTCCGATCATCCAATCTCCTGTATCCTCACCTGCATCTCCAGTGACGATTATATCCCCACTTAGCATGTATAAACCAGCGAGAGCCCCTATGTTTCCGTCTATTACCAAGATTCCGCCTTTATTAAGTTGTCCAACTGCGTTGCCAGCATTTCCATTGACAATAATGGTCCCATTGTAGGTTCCGAATCCAACTCCATCCTCTGCAGATCCTCTGACAATGATTTCGCCAGAGGTCATGTTATCACCAACGTAGCGACCAACGTTTCCTTCTATTTCGATTGAAGCTCCGTTGTTCAAGGCGGCTACGAAGTCACCACCATCACCTTTGATAGTTATTGCTGCCCCCGGGCCTAATCCTACTGCTATAGAATCTAATTTACCAGTATTTTCTAATTTTATGCTTTTTTTATCCTCTGATAATGCTTTTTTTATCTCTAAGTTCAACTGTCTTGTTGTATAGTCTTCTGCTTTTATGGTGGCTTGCGATGTACTCGTTCTAATTCCCCCATGAAACTTTGAAATCTGTGAGGGTACTAAATCATGATAACGTATATACTTTACTTTTCATTATACTTTCAAAGTATACAGTTATATATTAAAATGAGACAATATGCTAATGGAAGATGATTTCATGAAAACTCTAATAACTAATCTCAGAGGGCAATGCCTATTTAATGTATCCATGAAAACTCAACCTGAAGGATTAATCAGTGTGAACCATGGAAAACATCGTAAAACCGAATTAGATTCCTTATTAAAAGGAGGTGAAATCATAATAGATACAGAAGACCCTCATGATGCATTAAAACGAATTTTAGATATTATTAGGGGAGCTAAAATTCATGGCGATGTTTTTGTGGCCTTTGGATCCGGAGATATTGGTCCTCTATTGAATTTTGCCGCCAACTATGAAGGTGTTGATGGAATTTTCACCTGCTTTGGAGAGAAAGTGGTCAGATTACCACCACTAGACTTGAAAATTTCAAAACCCAGACATAAAATATTGAAAATTTTAAACCAAAAAGACTTAACCGCAGCAGAAATCGGGAAGAAGGTTGGGATATCCAGAGCAATGGTTTACAAACATCTTAATGGACTTATAGAAATGGGGCTGGTGAAAAGATCTCACTCGATGGAAAAATACAGCATAACTGATGCTGGAATGTTGTCCATGGTATAAATATAGTTTTTCTACTTCTATTTGACGCATTATTCTAACTAGCCCATCTTTTTAAACCATTGACAATTTAATCCATATGTTGAACAATGATCTAAAAAGATATTAAAAAAGAAACAAAAAAATAAGTTAATGATAAAATATGTATTAATCTTTAAATGAATTTGTAGATCTTCACATATGTTTCAAGGAGTATATATGCCCAATATAATAAAAGGCGACAAGATTTTTATTCCATTGGATATTCAATACGAAGTTTATAACTGGCTTTATCGCTTAACAGCACAGTCCCAGGTACAAAATAGTCTTCAAATTTCTGTACCTTCTTTATCATGCAGGGTTCAATATCAATTTTATTGGTGTAAGACCGACATTCATCATCATCAATCATACCCTTCTTTACCAACTCTATATACCTCATTTTTATGGTTTCTTCGTTTAACAAACCCATATGATCACCTAATACTGACTTGTACAAACTTATATTTAAACTATTTGCACCAATATCTAAATAATGTATAGCAACTCGTAGTAAAATGAAATAATTATGAACAATGTTTATATAAATGGTGAGTGAGATGAAAGAAGAAGGAAAAAAAAGTGATTTGGTAGAAATTGACAACGTCGACCGCAAAATCATTAATTTATTTAACGAAGACGGCAGAATGTCTTATAGAAAAATCGCCAAACGTCTCGATGTCTCTATAGGTACAGTCCATAATCGCATGGAAAAATTAACCAAAAATGGCGTTATTCAGAAATTCTCCCCTGTGATTGATCACAGCAAATTAGGTTACAACCTCACCACCATCATTGGAGTACGAGTTAAAGGAGGAGTTCTGGAAAACTGGGAAGACAGGACAGCTTACCATAAAAACGTGCTCTGCATGTACGATGTCACCGGAGAATTCGATGCAATACTCATCGCCCGATTTAAAGACACCATTGAACTTGACCAGTTCATCAAAAACTTATTGAAAGAACCAGACGTGCAGAGAACATACACTCAAACTGTATTAAACATTGTTAAAGAAGATTTAAGTTCAAGTAGAATGTTATAAGTCCGGTTTATAAATTTATAATATCATATCTTCATCAAAAATATATATAACGCCATTTGGAGGTTTTTGTGTGATTTCACTGGTACACTCACCGGAATACGCAAAACACCAAAATGAAACCCATCCCGAGAATCAGAAGAGGCTGGAAGTTTTAATGAATTCACTTCGAAAAAAAGGGCTTCTGGAAAAACTGAATGTTCACCAGCCCGATCCTGCCAGTGAAGAAGATATACTGCGAGTGCACACAAGTGAATATTTAAAGAATTTAAAAACTTTTACTGAACAAGGAGGAGGTTATCTGGACTTTGACACCTACGCCTCACCCCAAAGCTATGAAATTGCAAAATTAGCAGCAGGTGGAGCAATTAAAGCTTCAGAACTAACCTTAGAACAATATAACTTTGCTTATTCAATGGCACGTCCCCCTGGACATCATGCCACGTCAAACAGTGCCATGGGTTTCTGTTTAATCAACAATCTGGCGGTGGCCATAAAATATATGATGAAAAAATATGCTATTAAAAAATTCCTTATATTGGATATTGACGCTCATTATGGGAATGGCACCGCAGAGATATTCTATCAGGACCCCCATGTTCTTTACATTTCAATACACCAGGACCCCAGAACTATTTTTCCAGGAAAGGGATTTGTTGAAGAAACCGGCAATGGAGCAGGAGAAGGTTTCAACATTAACATACCCATGACTCCAGGTTCAAGAACTTCAGATTACATTTATGTGCTTGAAAAGATATTAGAACCAGTTTGCAACGAGTTCAGGGCAGATTTCTATTATCTGGATGTGGGATTTGACGGACACAAGGAAGATCCACTATCCAGTCTCCTTCTAGATGATAATTTTTATCCATGGATAGCCGGGCATATGCGAAAAATTACACCTAGAATGACACTCATCTTGGAGGGAGGTTATACAAATAATGCCATGGCCCAGTCAAACTTGAAAATGATAAAAGTATTAATGGACAATAGTATCACTGAAAGAAAACGGCAAGCTCATGGTAACCACCAGATAAAAGATGAAACCAAAAATATATACAAACAAATCACGAACACCTTTTCACCCTTTTTCACATTTTAAAATTTGATAATAATAAAAAACCATATTTAATGAGACAGAACATCTTTCCAATCATATTTGAGGAGATCATATGCACAAAACCAGGTTCAAACAGGCACAATCACTTCTTAAAGAAGCGGGAAAATCATCAAAAACCACTGAAAAACTGAAAAACCCAAAGGAAGGAAAAATTGATTCATCGGTCTATGGAGAGATTTTAAATAAAATTATAAAAACAGAAGAATTCATCTACTCCAGCCGACCCAGTCATCACTTACTCCAAGAAGATGCTGAAGAATTTTGCAGTAATCTTATTGACATTAGAAATAAAATCGACGAAATTCTAGCAGAATTTGGAGTTTTGGAGAAAGAAAATGTTGAAGAAGAAGTTAAAAGGCTTTCTGAAAGATTTATATTCCTCACCACAAAAGGGAATTTCAAAAAATTATTAACCCGGTGGGGAGTAGAGCCTCAGAGGATTATTGTAGCCGGAGTACCACTAGAAGCAGAGGATATGCGTATTCTCAACCCTAATATCCCAGAAAGTGCGTTTGAACCAATAAAAAAGAAAATATCCCATGTAAAAAATGATATAAATCGTAAAATGAATGAATTGGATGCTGAAAATATTATAGTGGTGGTTGAAAAGGACAAATCAGGTGAAATTCTGGCTAAACGTGCTAAAGATATTTACGGAGCTGTTGTGATTGAAAAGGATGGTTTGAAAGACATTGATGTACCTGAATTCAAACAATCCCTGGAAAAACATCTTTTATCTTAAAAAAAATTATTATACAATGTTATTTTTCTTTTGGAAAAGAAATATATCTTAAAAAAAATGACCAAATACACTAACAATACACAACTCTTTTTATATTCCCTAATTTATATGAGAAATAGAATAGTGAGAATGTATAAAAAAAAATTCTCATTTGTTGAACTCAGGGGTGAAAAAGTTGGAACCACCATGTTTACCTGATACTCAGGAAAAGTCACCTACCATCCCCGTACACCTCACCAGAGTAGGGGTCAAAGGGGTTAAAAAACTCTTAAAAATTGAAAGAGATAAGAAAAGACCCATAGTGCTCATACCTACCTTCGATGCTTATGTGGATCTCCCCAGCACACAACGAGGAATTCACATGTCACGTAATCCTGAAGCCATAAGTGACGTCTTAGAAGAAGCCGTAGAAGGTAACGCTGTGGAAATAGAGTCTTTGTGTGCCGAAATCGTCAGTTTGCTTCTTGAAAAGCACAAATATGCCAAAAGGGCAGAGGTCAGCATGAAAAGTGACTTCATGATCATGAAAAAGTCACCAGTGACCAAACACAAAACACAGGAAATGACCAATATCATGGCTGATGCCATCGGCTATCGCAATGATGATGAAGTGGTCATCAGAAAAATGATTGGAGCAGAAGTTGTAGGGATGACTGTATGCCCCTGTGCTCAGGAAACTGTTAAAGAAAGCTCTAAACAGAAGCTCCTGGAATTTTTAGATAAAAAAACAACTGAAAAAGTCCTGGAAACTGTAACATTCGCATCCCACAATCAGAGAGGTAGGGGGAGCATAATGATTGAAGTTCCTGCCCAGCAAATAATTCGGGGCGAAGATATCATACGGATAATCGAGGATTCAATGAGTTCATCAGTATGCGAATTATTGAAAAGGAATGATGAACACGCTGTTGTAGAACATGCCCATGAAAATCCCATGTTTGTAGAAGACTGTGTGCGAAATATGGTACAAAAGATCGTTCAAGAATTCTCTCACCTGCCCGATGACACCCTCATCACGGCACGGCAGATTAACGAAGAGAGTATCCACCGTCACAATGCATTTGCAGAAAAAGTCGCCACCATGGGGGAACTGAAACAAGAGATCATTAATGGCCTGGAGGAAACCAATTGAAGACCCGTGAGGTTGCAGGACAGATTATGGGCCAGTTAGAAGCCTTCGACGGTTCCAAAGCAGCAATGGACACCTCCCAATTACTTATTGTCCGGGGAAGATCACGTAGGCGAATAAAACCAGAAGAACTTGTTTCTGTCATCTCTGAAGTTTTTAAAGGGTTAGGGGCAAGGAATCTGGATATGTATTCAGATGAAACAGCAGATATCCTTACTATTCTAGATGAACAGATCCGTTCCCATGTGGAAATTCAGGGAGAAACTGATGTATATGGAATATACCGCCTTAAAGAATCTTTCGAAAACATGAATTGCCATGCAGATTATGGGATGGGCCTTTTAGAAGATATTGCTATTTTTTTGATATTGTGGAAGGATAAAAGTGGTGTGGGGCCAATGTTTGTTGAACTCGTGGTTTCTGCTTTGGAAGGATAAAAACCATCTAAAACTATAATATCCCCATCAATACTTCTTTCTCAAAAGAACACTAACAAAATTTGAGATTTTGTAAAAATATATTTTTTAAGGATAGTGAATATCTAATAGGATGAAAAATGTTATCCAAGGAAGAAATGATTTCCATGTTGAAGGTTCATGGAAACGATGTTTTAGATTTAATGAAACAGGCCAATTCACTCCGGAAAACCAATAAGATTACTTTTTCTAAAAATGTTTTCCTGCCATTAACCAATATTTGTCGGAATGATTGTGGTTATTGCACATTCCGCAGGGATCCTGAAGATCCTGATGCTACCCTAATCATGCCTCCCTCGGATGTTATGAATACCATTCGTAAAGCAGATGTTTATGGTTGTAGGGAAGCTCTTTTCACTTTTGGAGAACAGGCCGATACATCTCCTCAAGTTCAGGATGCTCTGGAAAAGTTTGGATTTGAAGGAATGTTGGAATACCTCTACCACTTGTGCGAGAGGACACTTAATGAAACAAGTTTGCTTCCCCACAGTAATCCAGGCATACTGCAGAAGAGTGAGCTTAAAATGTTAAAAGAAGTTAATGCTTCCATGGGTTTGATGTTGGAAAACTCTAGCCCACGATTGATGAACATGCCAGCTCATGAAAAAAGTCCTGGGAAGGATCCCAAGTTAAGGATTAAAACTATTGAAAATGCGGGGAAATTAAAAATACCATTCACCACAGGACTTCTCATCGGCATTGGGGAGAGTTTGGAAGAGAGAACAAATTCTCTTCTGGAGTTAAGGAGAATTCAGGATAAATACGACCATATTCAGGAAATAATTATCCAGAATTTCAAACCAAAACCAGGTATCAAAATGGAAAAACACCCAGAACCATCACTTTTGGATATGATTCGCATGGTTGCAGTTACCAGAATACTTTTCCCGGAATGTGGAGTTCAAGTCCCTCCAAATCTTAATATTAATACAGCCCCAATCTTTTTACTTTCAGGTGCAGATGACTGGGGTGGTGTTTCCCCATTAACCAAGGATTATGTGAACCCAGAATCCCCATGGCCCGAACTTGATGAACTGGAACGATTTACTCAGGAGATAGGATTACAGTTAGAAGAAAGACTTCCGGTATATCAAAAATATGTAAAAGATGAGTTTTTAAGTGAGGCCATTTTTAGAAAAATTGCTTAATCATACCATTAAATACATCATAGACAGGAATTTCGTTGAGACTATTATACTTTTTAGGCTTGCGAAGAGATTATTAACCTCATCTTCAAGTCTTATCGGGGAATAATATTCTGAATTTGGTTCCTCCCTCATTATAATGCTCTAAGGTTCCCTTTAGCTGTAGTGTTAAGGTTTGCACTATTAAAAGTCCCAATGAATCTGTGTTTTTGATATCAACATCCCCAGGTATTCCAATACCATTATCAGCGACTTCAAGTAAATAATTTCCCCCATTCTTGGAAAGGGTGATTGCAACTTCACCACTTATTTGGCCTGGAAAAGCATGTTTAAAACAGTTCGAAAGAAGTTCATTCACAATGAGTCCCATTGAAATTGCAGTGTCAATTTCCAGATTTATCTCACCACATTTTAAACTAACATTGATATCAGTGCTCTCCTCACGATAGAAACTTAAAAGCATATCTACCAAACTTTTCAGATATTCAACAAAGTCAATGTGGGCCAAGTCCTTTGACTGGTATAGTTTTTCGTGAATCAAAGCCATGGATCTGATGCGGTTTTTGCTTTCCTGGAACATTTTCAAAATTTCGGGTTCCTGAGTGTATTCTGACTGTAGATTCATGAGACTGGATATGATCTGAAGATTATTTTTTACCCTATGATGTATTTCTCTTAGAAGAACCTCTTTTTCCTCTAACGATGCCATAATTTGATTTTCAGCAGCTACCATGTCACTTATATCGGCAAACGTAGCCATGATCCCCTGAATTTCTCCATCCACATTAAAAAGAGGGGCAGCAGCCATCATAGTATAAATAGTCTCACCATCTTTTCTAGCACACTCAAGCTCAATATCCGATTTTGATTCATTAGATAATGCCCTTTGCATAACATATTCAAATTTCTCATAATTTATCTCATTTAAAAAAGGTAAATGATTTTTTAAAACATCATTTCTTCTCCAACCGAAGATGTTTTCGGCTGCAGGGTTCCAGAGATATTTTACCCTGCCATCAGGATATAAATCAACGATTGCAAATGGAGAAGCATTTATAATTGCTTCTAGATAAGCATTGACATCAGATAAACGCTCTCGACTTTCAAGCAAAGCCTTTTCAGCATTTTTACGTTCAGTTATATTCCGGAATATTATTTGAATGGCAAATATCTTTCCTTCTTTCGTTATGGGAGCATGGTGCATCTCTAAATATCCCACATCCCGACCCTGAAATACTTTTAGTTCCATTGGCTGTTCTTCATCCCTTGCCAAAAACTCATCCATAAAATCTTCTTCAAATATAGAATAATCCACAAATAACTTGAAAATTTCATTTATATCTTTTCCAATACATTCTACTTTTGTTAAACCACTATCTTCCTCCATACGTTGATTTATATCCAGAACCTTCCCATCTGGATCTATAACCACCACATAATCAGGAGATAGATCAAAAAGAGTCTTGTATTTCTCTTCACTTTTTGCTAATTTTTCCTGAGCCTTTTCCTTTTCCAGAAATTCTTCTGCCTCACTGATAGCTCTTTTTACTGAATGCCCTAATTTTGAAAGATTATGCTTGAGAACATAATCGGTTGCTCCTTTTTTAAGCATTTCCACTGCAAATTCTTCTCCCATCTGACCACTGACAAAAATAAAGGGAGTTTGTGATGAGATATCCTGTGCAATATTCATTGCAGAAATCCCATCAAAATGAGGTAATGAATGATCAGCCAAAATAACATCTGGTTTAAATTCGTTTAGCTCTTTACGATATTCTTCTTCTGTTTCCACTCGGCGAGAAATAAAATTCATTCCTTCCCGTTTAAGTTCTGCCTCCATTAACTCCACGTCTAATGGAACATCCTCCAGTACCAAAATTTTAATGGTGTCGTCCATGAAAATTTCCCCAACCATGATCTAAGAACATAAATTGAATATCTGCATAAAGAAATCCTACAATTAAGGTGGTTTGTTTATTAACATCCAGTATAATCCCAAGGTAGAAACTGCATCGATAAAATCGTCAAATTCTACAGGTTTACCCACATAACTGTTCACACCTAACTTGTAACTTTCCACAACATCCTTATCTTCTTTGGAAGATGTGAGAACCACTACTGGTATTTTACAAGTGCTTTCATTTGTCTTGATATCCTTTAATACTTCAAAACCATCTACTTTGGGCATGCGAAGATCTAGTAGTATCAATCTGGGCAAGTCTCCCGGATTCCTATCTGCAAACTGACCTCTTGCATAGATAAAATCAAGGGCTTCTTCTCCATCTTTAACCCAAAAAAGCTTATTAGCCAGATTATTTCGCTTTAAAGCTCTCATGGTTAATTCAGCATCGGTGGGATTATCTTCAACCAGGAGAATTTCCAAATCATCCAGATCCACTCTATAAACCCCCTTTATCTAATTTAAATGATTCAATATTATGGGAAGATATGTTAGTTAATAATTAAAACGATCTTAAAAGCATGCTACTTTATTTGATCAACGATCTAATGAATTTTTGGGAATTTTGTACTATCTGAATTTGCATTTTCTTTACATAACTCCTAATTGGACTGTTAATAACAGTTCAAGGACTATGTTCCCAATTCTGAGGCGATCTCGATTAAATTAATACATTATCAAAATTTACATTCAGTATATCACAATTTTAGGCTCTTCAATGGTTGATGACAATCGTATAAGATTAGTTTTAATCAATCCTTAATTGGGATTTTGATGATGAATTTAGCACCTTCATCTCCTTCAAATTCTATTGAACCTTCGGATTGTTCTACGAAAGTTCGAACTAATTGTAAACCAAACGAATCTGCTGTTTCTACTGATATATGTGGGGGCATTCCAATACCATTATCAGAAACTTTAATAATCATATCTTTATCAATATTTTCCACATCTACCCTGATTTCACCCGGTTTGTCGCCAGGAAACGCGTGCTTCATAGCATTAATCATCAGTTCACTTATAATAAGACCAGAAGGAACTGCAGTTTCCATATTAAGAGCAATATTATTGGTTTTTAGTTTTATATCCACATTTTTTGCTCCGTGGGACCGTGTAATATCATCCACTATACTTTTGAGGTATTCCTCCAAATTCACATTTTCAAAGTCATCTGATTGGTATAACTTTTCATGGATGATTCCAAAAGATCGAAGGTAACTGCGACCATCTTCTAATTTTTCAATAATCTGATCAGTAACGTACTCCGAATGGAGACGATTTAAGGTAGATATCATTTGAATATCCCTTCTAACTCCATTATAAATGTTTTTAAGAGTCTTTTCACGCTTCTGGAGAGATTTTTGGACCTTTAACTCTTTGTCCTGGATTTGGGATATTTCAGTTTCAAAACTATTCTGAAGCTCGATTAGTTCTTCCTCTTTTTCTTCTATTTCTTTTTCAAGATTATCGATAATAGATAATGCGGAATTTGTTTTATCGAGTTGATTTTCCAGATCAAGAGATTTTTTGCGCAGATCTTCCTCAGTTTTTATTCGGATACCCTTTTCAGCTGCCAAAACCTCATTCGAATTCTCAATCTCTGTTGTTTTAGTTTTCAAATCTGTTTCAAGAAGTTTTAAAGTCTCTTTAAGGGTTCTCTCCCTATCTTTAAAAGATTCAAGTTCATTAAACTGATTTTCTATTATTTCTTTGTTTTTTTGTAATTCTTCCTGGTATTTTCTATTAATTTCTTCATTTAACTTTTCCATAGAGCTTATCTTTGTCCTTTTATCTGATATTTCCCGATTTAACGATTTTTTAAGCCCTTTTAATTCATTATTTTTCTCTTTTATTGATGATTCAAGTTCTTGAATATTATTCTGAATTTCTTCCATTGCTTGGTGGTGTTGGGTTACATCACGCCCCACAGATTGATATTCGGATATATTTCCATCTCTATCGAAGTGGACTCTGGTAACCCATTGCCACCAACTGATAACTCCATTCGACATCTTAAGAGGGCCTTCAAAGACCTTTATATGATTCTCTTCATCAAATGATCGGAACTGATCCTTCATTTTATCCAAATTTTCTTCGGAAAGGGAGAATACATAATTAGATTTATCATGAAAACCAAATAAATGATAATAAGCCTCATTAGCAAACGTTAACTGGAAATCTTTGTTGAAACGACATATTATTTCGTTTTGATCATCTACCACTGCACGGTATAAACTTTCCTTTCTTCTCAGTTCTTCTTCATCTTGTTTAATTGTAGTAACATCATTTAAGATGATTATTAAACCTTCAGATGATTTATAAGATTTTATTTCAATATATGTTGGCATTATATTTTTTTGGAGGCTTTTTACCATGATGGAAGGTTTACCTGACTGAAAGGTTTCCATGCACATTCTTTCTAATTCTTCATTCCAAAAGGATTTCATAGATTCCTGAAATGATTTGCCAATCACATCCTCTTTAAGATCAATCAAGTCCTTGCCCATTTTATTAGAATATATGCATTTTAAATCGTTGTCAAATGCAATTACAGCTTGATCTAAAGTTTCTAAAATTTGCTGGTATCTTTCTTTACTATTTTTAAGAGATTCATCCAATCTGCGATGTTGAGTGATGTCCTGGAACTGCACTAAATAACCATCTATGATTCCGTCCATTTTAAGAGGGGTTATATAAAGACTGAGACATATTGCCTCTTTATCTGCTCTTTCAAATCCAAGTTCTAATAATTCTTCAAAATCAAATTTACATTCAAAGTTGACTTCCAGGCCTTTATTTAGATTTTCAACTTCTTGGGATTCCAGTTTAAAATCTTTAAAAAGGTTGAACTGTTCTAACTGATTGAGATCTTCAGCACCAAAAAGACGAACACATGCAGGATTTGCATCTTTTAACTTTCCTTTAGCATCGAATATCTCAGTTGCTAGCATGGATTGGTAGTAAATACTTCTAAATCTTTTTTCTCGTTCCTTTAAAGATTTTTCATCCTTTAATTGCTTACTGATATCTTTAAAAACAAGTTCAGCTCCTAAAAATCTGCCATTATCATCCTTGATGGAATTAATTTTATATTCCACATTAATATCCTGACCATGATTATTTTTCAAAATGGATTTATCTGTAATAATGGTATTTTTGGTGAAAATATTTTTCAGATAATTTCCCACATTGTCATCTTTAATTCCTTTAATTGGAAAAACTTCATTCAACACTTTGTAGGTTGCCTCATGCTCTTTAAAACCAGTTAAATTAGATGCGAATTCATTTATATAAACAATTTCTCCTTTAAAATTAATTAAGATTAATCCAGAATCTTTTAAATCAGTGTCAAGCTCTTTTCCGGTTTTTAAGAATTTTTTTTCCAGTTTATGCCCACATAGTGCAGTTGCAATTTTACTTTGAAGTTCTTTTTCTTCGAATGGTTTGATTAAATATGCATCAGGATTGGTAGTTTCAGCCCTTTCACGGGTACTAATATCATCATATGCAGTTAGATATATGATGGGGATATCTCGAATGCTTTTAATTTCCTGAGCAGCATCAATCCCATCTCCTTTACCCTTAAGCATTATGTCCATTAAAATTAGATCTGGTTTAATTTCTTTAGCCTTTTGAACAGCTTCCTTACGTGAAAAAGCAAATGATGGGACATCATAACCCCATGTTTTCAGTTTTCTCTGGATTTCCATGGCAGTGAGCCCTTCATCTTCCACAACCAAAATTTTCGTTGCCACCATAAGCATTACCCCACCACTTATAATGTAATAACAATATTGTTCAATGCCATCAATATCTTTATCATTACTACATTATATATTTTATGTATTCATTCCGAAAAATTTCCAAACCATAAATTCTTTTCAAGTAGGAAAAACATGAAAAATGAATATAAACACTTAAAAATAATAATAACCCTAAAATGAATTGTTCTATTTGAATTAAAAATATACTATTAAGAAGTTACTTATTGAAAAGTAAAGAATAGATTCATTAAAAATTCATGGTTTTCAATAGTATATCAGATAATAGTATTCTCCATCTATGAAAAATCAAAATCAACCTTTTCTCACTCGTGCATCAACCACAACATGATAAACTCCTGGAGAATATTTCTTAATAATTCTCTGATTTAAAATATCAACTTCGTATCCTTTTGCAGCTCTTTGAACCCTTTCCACAGGCCGTTTAAATTTCAGTTTATCAGGCACTGATTCATGATAATGAATTACACCCTCATCCTTGAGTACCTCCATGGCCACGTCCAGATACTCATCAGTGTTCCCGATATATCCCATTAAAACCCTATCAGCACATTTTCTGGGTGCTAAATCCCTGCAGTCCCCCTTAATTGGTTCAACGATGTCCTCGATTTTGTTAATCCTAATATTTTCAGCCAGATAACCATAGGCAACTGGATTTATCTCCACTGCATATATTTTCTTAGGATTTCCATGAACTGCCATGGGTATGGTAAAATAGCCAATCCCACTGAAAAGATCAACTACTGTTTCTCCATCTTCAACTAGTTGTGACATCCTCTTTCTTTCCGTTGTGTTTCCCTTGGACCACATAATTTTGGAAACATCAAGCTTGAAAAAACAGTGATTCTCCCTGTGAACCGTTTCTGTACCATCACCGATGATCACTTCAACATCAGGTTCCCTCTGAACACCTTTTATTCTACCCAAACGCACCACACGGTTTACCCCTGGGATTTTCAGAAGTTCCTGAGGATTATCCACATTTTTTTTCAAAACCAGAATATCTCCAATAACCTTACCCTTCATAAGAAATAATATGGAACTTCTCACTGGTATATTAATTAAGTGGTTCACCAACTATATCTAAAAATTAGTCATGAATTCAGGATTGGAAGATATCTATAAAAACTATAACTCATCAATAAAAAGACATGCTGAGATATTGAATAAGGAGAATTACAATGGAAAAAGAACTATTAGAAATATTATCCTCTTATCAAGGAATTAGATCAGAACTAATTCCTATTTTACAGGATATCCAATCTAATTTTGGTTATCTCCCTGAAGAAATATTAAAAGATGTGTCAAGGTTCACCAGAGCCCCTGTAAGTGAGATATATGGAGTGGCATCCTTCTACTCCCAGTTCAGATTTACTCCCCGAGGTAATAATCATATCATGGTCTGCACTGGGACTGCATGCCATGTTAAAGGTGCAGATAAAATTATAGAAGGCATAGAAAGACATCTGGGCATAGGGGAAGATGGTGTTACATCTGATCTAGAATACTCATTAGAATCTGTGGGTTGCCTCGGCTGTTGCGCTCTAGCTCCATGCGCCACTGCAAATAATGATATAAAATCAAATATAACCCTCAAAGATATTAAAAAAATCTTTCGCCACAGAAAAAACGAAACAAAAATGAATAATATACCCTCAAACGATACTTCTGAGGATTAATTATCCATTACCAACTAAATATCTCATTTTTTAATTAAATTCCCATTAAAAAGTTATACTAATTTTTTATTAGTTATATGACCTCTAATTCATTAGAAAATATCTTAGAGAAGTTTCCCATCAAAAAGTCAAGACACAAAACATAACTATCACCTAGACTAAAAATCAAATAAATATTATAAATGGAGGGATGCATTTGGGTAAAGTAAACCGAGATGAAATTCTGAACATCCTCAATGGATATAACAAGGATGAAATAACTATAGCCACCCTGGCAAGTCACAGCTCGCTGCACATGTTGAAAGGAGCTCAAGAAGAGGGATTCCATACCGCGGTGGTCTGTGAGAAAGGGCGTGAAGTCCCCTACCAGCGCTTCAGAGTAGTTGATGATTTCATAATGGTGGACGAATTCAAGGACATAGTTAATGACGAAGTACAGGATGAACTGCGAAACATGAATAGTATAGTTATCCCCCACGGTTCATTTGTGGCTTATGCAGGTCTAGACCGGGTTGAAAATGATTTTAATGTACCCATGTTCGGTAATCGAGATATACTCCGTTGGGAGGCCGAAAGAGACTTGGAAAGAAAATTGATGGTCGAATCAGGCATTAGAATTCCACAAAAATATGGGGATCCATCCGATATTGACCGTACAGTAATGGTCAAATTCCCTGGTGCAAGGGGCGGTCGCGGATACTTTGTAGCATCATCAACAGAGGAATATCATGAAAAAATTGATTCCATGCTCAAAAGGAACTGGATTGGTGAGGAAGACGTTGCCCTCGCCCACATTGAAGAATATGTTTCAGGTTGTAACTACTGTATCCATTATTTCTACTCTGCCCTAAATGATGAAGTCGAAGTTTTAGGTATGGATAGCCGTTATGAATCGAATATAGATGGCGTATGTAGAATTCCCGCTAAAGATCAGCTAGACGTTGGATTAGATCCATCCTATGTTATAACTGGAAATCACCCTGTGGTCATGAGAGAATCTTTACTCCCCCAAGTGTTTGATATAGGAGATAAATTAGTGGAAAGTGCTAAGAAACTGGTGCCCCCAGGCATGAATGGTCCGTTCTGTTTACAGACACTGGTTAACGATGATCTGGAAGTAATAGTCTTTGAAATGAGTGCCCGTAGTGATGGTGGTACCAATACCTTCATGGATGTATCTCCCTACAGCTATCTCCTCTTTGGAGAATTCATGAGTATGGGACGTAGAATATCCCGTGAAATCAAAACAGGGATTTCTGAAGATAACCTAGACGTGATAATAACCTAATTATTTTTTTAAGGTTAATATCATCTAATTTTTCTTTTTTAATTTTACCAAATTTTTCTGTCTAAAACCATGATTACCTTCAGGGAAATCTTTAATGAAAGGGACAAGTCAAAAAAAAATATGGATGAAGAAAGAAGGAAAAGACTTATATAGGCCTTACATAAAAAAGAAGGACATAAAAAGCTTTTAATAGACTAAACTAAACTAGCAATATTTATATACAATGAATTTTAAAGTAGCACATAGAAAGTTAAGCTATTTTTTATTTATGTTTTTTTGAGGTGTATCTATGAATGATAAAAATCGACTTGAAGGCACTACAACTGTTGGTTTAACCTGTAAGGATGGAGTTGTATTTGCTACCGAAAAAAGAGCCACCATGGGTAATCTCATAGCCCACAAAGTGGCCGATAAGATCTTCAAAATTGATGATCATATTGGAACCACCATTGCCGGTGCTGTCTCCGATGCCCAGAGCCTGATGAAATACATCAGTGCGGAAGTGGCGCTTTTTAGACTCCGAAACGGTAAAAAAATCAATGTTGAAGCCGCAGCCACCCTCACCTCCAACATATTACACTCATCTAGGTTCCATCCATTCTTTGTCCAGACCCTTCTGGGAGGAGTGGATGATAAAGGACCAGCTCTTTACTCATTAGACCCCACTGGAGGAGTTGTCAAGGATCTGATGATCGCTACTGGTTCAGGGTCGCCTATGGCTTACGGTGTTCTTGAAGACCGTTACAGTGAAGATCTCTATGTAGAAGAAGGTATCGATGTGGCCATAAGGGCCATTAAATCTGCCATGGAGAGGGATGCATTTTCTGGAAACGGAGTCCTGGTGGCCACAATTACCAGCGAAGAAGGATTTAAAAAATTATCCAAGGAAGAAGTTGACAAAAAAATTAAAGACATAAACTAGTTTTAATTATTGTAAAATATCTAAAGTCCCCTTTACGGGCTTAAACTGTTTTCTATTTTTTTTAGAAGTGATGTTATGGGTTCAGAGATTCAAGAAATCAAAAACACAATAGTACAAAGATTACCCAGCCGAGTTCAAGTGGCAAAAGTGGAATTCGAAGGACCAGAAGTGGTTATTTACACTAAAAACCCGGAGATAATTACCGAAAACGGTGATCTTATCAGGGATCTGGCCAAGGACATTAGAAAGAGGATCATCATACGTTCTCACCGTTCTGTGCTCACCGAGCCTGAAGAGTCCATTAACCGCATCCACAGCATAGTCCCTGACGAGGCAAAGATCACCAATATATCCTTTGATGATGTGACCTGCGAAGTCATAATCGAAGCAAGGAAACCTGGTCTTGTTATAGGTAAATACGGAGCTACATCGCGTGAAATCGTTAAACAAATTGGTTGGGCTCCGAAAATATTACGTACACCCCCTATTTCCTCTGAGATAATTCAAAGGATTAGGAGGACACTTCGAAAGAACAGTAAAGAACGTAAGAAAATCCTTCAACAATTGGGAAATCGTATTCATCGCCCCGTGGCTATGGAAAATGAATGGGTCAGACTCACTGCCCTAGGAGGCTTTCGTGAAGTGGGAAGATCATCATTATTCATGCAAACATCCAACAGCAAAATACTCATGGACTGTGGGGTTAATGTTGCGGGTAAAGATGATAAAAGTTCATATCCTTATCTAAACGTACCAGAATTTGTCTTAGATGATCTTGATGCAGTTATAATATCACACGCACACTTGGACCACTCTGGATTCTTACCATACCTTTACCATTATGGATATGAGGGCCCGGTTTACTGCACCACACCCACCAGGGATTTGATGACCCTCTTACAGATGGATCATATTGATATCGCTCACCGGGAAGACAGTCCCCTACCATTCAATGTGAAAGATGTTAAAAAGAGCATTAAACACACACTAACCCTAGACTATGGAGAAGTCACTGATATTGCCCCTGACATCCGCCTAACATTACACAACGCGGGTCACATTCTTGGTTCGGCCATTACCCACATGCATATCGGTGATGGGCAGCACAACTTCGTATACACCGGAGACTTCAAGTATGAGCGAAGCAGACTCCTTGAACCTGCAGTGGCTAAATTCCCACGAATAGAATCACTGGTAATGGAAAGTACCTATGGAGGCCATGAAGATGTGCAACCAACCAGAAACGATGCCGAAAAAAATATTATCAAAACCATTTACCAAACTTTAGAACGTAAAGGTAAGGTTTTAATCCCTGTTTTTGCAGTTGGACGTGCCCAGGAGATGATGATTGTCCTAGATGAATATATTCGCCATGGAATCATTGACGAGGTTCCTATTTATATTGATGGCATGATCTGGGAGGCAACCGCCATCCACACTGCCCGACCAGAATACCTCAGCAAGGATTTAAGGGACCAAATATTCCACATGGGACGGAACCCATTTGTCTCTGATGTTTTTCATAAGGTTAACGGTATTGAGGAACGAAAAGACATTGTAGAAGGTGATCCTTCAATAATACTTTCCACTTCGGGTATGTTAACTGGTGGAAATTCAGTGGAATACTTTAAATGGTTATGTGGGGATGAAAGGAATTCACTGGTCTTTGTAGGATACCAGTCTGAAGGTTCACTGGGACGCAGACTGCAAAAAGGTTGGAAAGAAATACCTCTTAAAGAAGAAGGTAAGACCAACGTGTATAACGTTAAAATGAACATCAAAACTATTGAAGGATTCAGTGGACACTCTGACCGTAGGCAGTTAATGGATTACGTGCGCCGTATAAGCCCTAAACCAGAAAAAATACTTATATGCCATGGTGATAATTATAAAACTCTGGATCTGGCCAGCAGCATTTACAGGAGCTATAAAATTGAAACAAAAACTCCTATGAACCTGGAAACTGCTAGAATACAGTAGTTTTCCTTTTATATTGTTTTATAAAATAATTTATGGCAAATTTAGGATGTTTTGAACATCAAATTTTATCTATTTTTTCCGAATTTTTTTCTTAACTTTTATTAGCCTAAAGACCAAAGCATAGTATAGATAGTTAACTTTTAATTTAGTCTTAATTCAGGTGATTTATTCATGGTAACCTATTCAGAATCAGGGGTAGACATCGACTTGGAAGAGGTCACTGTCAAAGCCTTAACCCAAAAACTAAAAGAAACACTTGAGTTTCAGGATGTTATAACAGAGAGCGGCCATTTCGCTGCACTGGTCCGCCTGGGAAACCAGGCTCTGGCCATGAGCACCGATGGCGTGGGGAGTAAAATCCTGGTGGCAGAGATGATGGAAAAGTATGACACCGTTGGCATTGACTGTGTGGCTATGGTAGTTAACGACCTCATCTGTGTGGGGGCACGTCCACTGGCCATGGTCGACTACTTAGCAGTGGAAAAACCAGACCCTGAAGCAGGCCGACAGATCGCCAGCGGCCTAGCCGAAGGATGTTACCAGGCCAAAACAGCCATGATCGGGGGAGAAACCGCCTCTCTACCAGGAATAGTTAAAAACTTCGACTTGGCAGCTACTGGTATCGGCCTGGTGGATCTGGATAAAATCATCACTGGCGAAAAGATACAAGATGGAGACATAATAATTGGAATAGAAAGCAGCGGAATTCACAGTAATGGTTTAAGCCTCGCACGCCGAGTATTCTTCCAGGAAGCTGGTTTGAAAGTTGATGATTCTCTGCCAACAGACAAAAAGGTTACTGTGGGGGAAGCATTGCTGGAACCCACCCGTATTTATGTCCAGGCAATTATGGAATTAGTGGATAATGTGGAAGTTCACGGTCTGGCACATATAACTGGGGGAGGATTCACCAACCTGAAAAGACTTAAAAAAGGAATTAGCTATCATATTGATATGTTACCATCACCCCCACCACTTTTTGATTTCATATCATCCCAGGGAGTGGGGATTGAAGAAATGTATCGTGTCTTCAACATGGGTATTGGATTTGCAGTTATATTACCCCAACAAAACCATCATGAAGCTCTTAAGATTATCGAAAAATATTATCCCTGCCAAGTTATTGGAAAAGTGGTGGAAGACTCCCAGGGTAAAGTTGAACTTAAAACATCCCAAGGTAATTGGATAGAACTCTAAGATACAATATTTGTTATTATTTTAGATTTACAGGAAGAAGGTGAATATTTATGAAAATTACGGCAGAACAGGAATTATCTCTGATCATGGAAATGCTAACCCATATGGATGTTCCCAATGAAGACGCATCCATAGTAGCCGAAGTCACTTTAGACGCGGATTTAAAGGGTTTTTCATCCCATGGTTTGGGAAGATTCCCCCAGTACGTTAAGGGATTAAAAGTGGGAACTATAAAGCCAAAAAGTGAAATTACAGTGGAAAAAGAGAGCGGAGCTACAGCTCTTCTCAACGGGAACCACAGCTTTGGACACGTTGTAACCTATAGAGCCATGGAAATGGCCATGAAAAAAGCTAAAGACACTGGTATTGGTTTAGTAGGTGTTCATAATTCCAATCATTTTGGTGTAGCTGGTTACTATACTGACATGGCAATCATGGAGGATCTTATTGGGATAGTAATCGCCAACACTGAACCCGCAGTTGCACCAATAGGTGGTAAAGAACCGATACTTGGAACAAACCCCCTGGCTATTGGTATGCCTTCCCAGAGTCACTATGTCTCCGTGGACATGGCCACCTCGGCTTCAGCACGTGGAAAACTCCTGGAAGCAAAACGAAGGGGTGAAATGATACCGGAAAATGTTGCCTTAGATGCCCATGGACGGCCTACAATTGATCCTCTTGAAGCCCTTAAAGGTTCAATTTTACCATTTGGAGCTCATAAAGGATATGCACTGGCCTTCATGATTGAGATCATGGCCGGACCACTGGTTAATGCCTCCTATGGTAAATCTGTTACCGGAACCGCTAATCCGGAGGTTATGTGTACCAAAGGAGACCTTATTGCTGCCATAGACCCATCCAAGTTTGTGGATATGGAAGACTTTAAAAATCAGGTTGATGATTTCATAAATGAGATCAAAGCCACTCCCAACGTGTTCATACCTGGAGATATGGAAGTCAGGAATGTGAAACAACACCAGGAAGAAGGCATGTCATTAGATGATAATTTGGTGGAAGAATTAAAGGAAATAACCTCCAAATTAGACCTGGATACAACCAGTATACTGGGTGAATAAGATTCGAACTCATTGAATAACATCCAAAAAAATAGAAAATATGGAGAAAAACTCCATGGACAGTAGTCAAGCAGTTTTTGATGGAATTAAAAAGGCAGGGATCGATTTTGTGGTGAGCATGCCCTGTGTGAACCTGGGAAAACTCCTGGAAATGATTGAATGTGACCCAGAAATCATCCATGTCCCTGTAACACGAGAAGAAGAAGGATTTGGTATTGCAGCCGGAGCCTATATGGGTGGGAAGAAACCTGCCATGCTCATGCAGAACTCGGGACTGGGAAACTCTGTAAATGTACTGGCATCACTTTACAGCATCTATAAATTCCCCATACTTATGATTATAAGTCACCGGGGCACTAAAGGTGAACCCATATGTGCCCAGATCCCTATGGGTGAAGCCACCCCTGGATTGATGGATACCCTTAAAATAGCCTATGTACACCCTAAAACTCCTGAAGAAGCCTTGAAGCTTATACCTGAGTCCTGGATCCTGGCAGAGCTTGGTGGAGCACCCCTGGGGATATTGTTGGATATCAGCTTCTGGTAAAGATTATTTAAATAGAGGAGCTAAATAATGGAAAGAATCAAAGCCCTGAAACAGATTTCAAATCAATTAGAAAAGGAATTGGTAATCTGTAACATCGGATTCCCATCCCGAGAGCTTTATCATGTCAAAGATTCCCCGCAACATTTTTACATGTTAGGATCCATGGGAATGGCTTCATCCATAGGCTTAGGACTGGCCATGGCCCTTGAAAGCTATGAAGGAAAGGAGGGAAGAAAAGTAGTGGTCTTTGACGGGGATGGATCAGTCCTGATGAACCTAGGCAGTCTAGTAACCATTGCCAACCAGAAAGCCCAAAACCTTATCCTGGTAGTGCTGGATAACGAATGTTATGGCAGTACAGGTAGCCAATGCACTTATGCCTCCACCACTGATCTTAAGAAGGTAGCTGAAAGTGTGGGATTCCAGAAAACATTCTTCTTTCCCGAATCTAAAAAAAATATCGATTTTACAACAGTTTTGGAAACTGAAGGACCGGTTTTCGTTCATGTGAAAGTCAAAGCAGGGAATGCAGATGTTCCCATAATTCCCCTGGAGCCAGAGGACATTAAGGAACGGTTTATGGAAGCTATTAATCTAACATATTAAAATTATTGAATAAGCCCCTAAACCTAATTCTCGCCAGCTAAGTTGTTATTTCATAGGTCCTGTATCCTAATCATAATTCTATTTGAAAAATATTAAATATGAAAAAATAGCATGTTAATAATAATAAAATAGAATGAAATCTTTTAGAGGGGATGATGCAATATGGATAAGGTAGAAATCTACTATTTTTCCGGTTCAGGCAATTCTTTTGCGGTGGCTAGAGATGTAGCAATAAGATTAAATGCCGTTTTGACACCAATTATGTCCATGATAAACCAAGAAAGCATTGAAACCGATGCCAATGTTATTGGGTTGGTTTTTCCTATTTATGACTTCAAACCTCCCCAGTTCATGGAAAAATTCATCTGTAAAATTAAAAATATCCAATCTAAGTACATTTTTGCATTTTGCACCTATGGAATAGCACCATCCAAATCTCTAAAACATCTTGAAAAGACTATTAATTCATGCGGAGGTAATCTTTCCGCTGGATTTGCAGTGGGAATGCCTCAAAACGGTTTAGGATCAGGGAAAGTCACTCAGGTTCAGAAGGAAATGATGTTTAATGAGTGGAAGAATAGGATAGATGAAGTATGTGCAAGTATAAAAAACAAAAAAACAGAAGAAATAGATACGAGTATTCTGTTTTTCAACATTTTAAAACCTCAGATTTTAAAAATGATTCCTGTTTATTTAGCATTCACAAAGCAAATACTATTTAAAGGCATAGATTCATTGGCCTTAACTTCTAATGAGAATTGCACTGGCTGCGGCACTTGTGAAAAAATTTGCACACAAAATAATATTGAAATAATCAACAATAAACCATCATGGTTAGATAATTGTATAAATTGCTTCGCTTGCCTTAATTGGTGTCCAAATGGGGCAATCAACCCCGGGGACGCAGATCTAAGTATTAAAAACTACCATCATCCTGATGTAAAAATTTCAGATATGATCATTCCAAAAAAATAAATTCAAAAAAGCATATTAAACCCTAAGACTGATAATAGAAAGAAATTAGATCGATTTTTATTACAATTAGAATTTCTAACTTTTGATTCCAGTATTCGTTTCACTTTTTGTTTTTTTATTAGGATTAATAAATTAAGGGAATGCCTATTTTATTCATTATGCTTACCAATACTCGTAATGCACCAATTCATCCATTTTTCTCCTGGTTTTAACCCCTGCTTTATCAGCAGGATACCCCAGAGGAGTGAAAAGTAATGGTTCCATATCTTCTGGTATTTTAAGAACTTCCCTGGCAGCTTCCGCATCAAATGCAGCTATCCAGCAAGTTCCCAGTCCCAGTTCTGTGGCAGCAAGTATGAGATGATCCATTGCTATGGTAGTGTCCACCTCCACATAGTTACAGCCATCCCTACGGGTCCAGGACTCTGATTTAACTGTACAGGCACAGATAACCAGTGGGGCTTGGGAGAACCAGTCTGCATGGTAGATGCGCTTCATTTCCTCTGTTTTCCCTTCGGTTTCCACAACTATCAAACGGAAAGGTTGTTTATTGGCTGCAGTGGGTGCTAAGCGTGCTGCATCCAGCACCTTGTTTAACTTCTCTTCTTCTACAGGTTTAGACTGGTAACTTCTTACACTGTATCTTTTCCTAATTAAATCCTGAAATTCCATTGTTTTTACCCCAATACAATCCATATAATTATTATAAATCCAGATTCTAATCAAATTTTAAATTTACTCCTAAATCAATTACCAAATACTTTTTTAACATTTTTCAAAAGTTCCATAATTGGTAGTTTTTGGGAACATAACTCCTGACACAACCCGCATTCTAAACAGTTCCCGGCTCTTTCCGTGTCTTTTAGCATGAAGTAATACTGACTTTTCACTTCTGAGTCGTCTTCAAGCATTTTTGCTTGGTTCAAATAACTTAAACAATGGGGAATGTTGATTCCACTGGGGCAGGGCATACAGTAACCACATCTACTGCATTCTGCCACTATCTTATCCTGGTAAACCGTTTTAACCTCTTCCATCACTTCTCTTTCCTCAGAAGTTAATGAATGAGGTATTCCATCTTCTGCACTTTGTAAATTCTCTACGAGCTGGTCCAATGTGGTCATTCCACTTAACACTGTGCTGATCTCAGGCATGTTCCAGAGATAACGCAGAGCCCATTCAGCTGGTTTCCTCTGAACTGGAGAGTTGTCCCATATATTCTTAACGGCTGGTGGGATGTGTTGAGCCAGAACACCTCCTTTAAGCGGTTCCATAACTGCCACTCCTAATCCTTGGTCAACTGCGTAACGGAGGCCTTCCTTGCCAGCCTGGATATTCTCATCCAAGTAGTTGTATTGTATCATGCACATATCCCACTTATATGAATCCACAACTTCCTTGAAAAAACCAGTCTCATCATGTGAAGAAAATCCCACGTATTTTACCCTCCCATCAGACCGGACAGAGTCTAAAAACTCTAAGATTCCCAGAATATCCAGATGGAACCAGTTCTTCTCCTTTAAAGAGTGCAGTAGGTAAAAATCTATCTGATCCGTCTTGAGACGTTTTAGCTGCTCATCCAGATATTTGTCCATGTCTTTTTCTTCTTTCAGGAGCCATGTGGGTAGTTTGGTGGATAGGTAAATCTCATCACGCCTATCATTTTCTGAAAAATATTCCCCCAAGAACACTTCACTAGCCCCTCCCTCAGAGTTACTGAGACCATGGTAAGGGTAAGCTGTGTCCAGATAGTTTATCCCCCGATCCAGAGCATGATCAAGTAACTTTGATGCATTCACACCATCGATCCGGTCATAGCTGCCCAGAGTTGGTAGTCGCATACATCCCATACCTAGAATGGAAACTTTCTCACCAGTTTTACCCATCTTACGATATAACATACCTAACCTCAACTAAATGAATTCAATAACTTCATATTATCTTGCCTTTAGTCTTGCTTATTTAGCTCTCGACCAATATTCCAGGCTTTGCCCACTTTCTCCCCTACAGTCCAGTAGTGGTTATCGGGCATGGTAAGTAGTAAAGGATTGAGTTTGCCCATATCTGGTTTTCCATGAGTGAGAATAGATTCATCAGCATGTGAAGCAATTATCTCCCCTATGAAAAGGTCGTTTGTTACCATTTCGTAAATATCAAGTAATTCGCACTCTAATGATAGTTTACACTCCTGGATGAGTGGTGCAGTTTCCAGTTCACCATATTCTACTGTGAAAGACAGAGATTTATCTTCTTTACGTCCAGATATGAGTCCACAGTGATCCACTTTCTTTACCATGTTAGCTGAAGGATAGTTGATGCTGAATGTCTTATTTTCTCTTATGAGTTCATTAGTCAAGTGTTCCCTGTTTACACCTACAGCCAGAAGAGGAGGATTGGCATTGACCCGAGTTAACCATCCTAAAGTCATGAAATTCGCTGTTTCTCCCTTTTTAGTCCCTAAAAGTGTCACCGGCATGGGATATATGAATATATTCTTGTCCAGATTTGTTTTTTCCATATTTGATCACCCCTCTAAACCAAAAAAAGATAAAATGTATGCTGGGTATTTAAGTCCTTCCTAAAAAATAGTAACCAATTAACCCCTTCTTTTTTCAAATTCAGTGTAGAGCTCGTCCAGTTCCACACCTTTATACACCAGGAGAAGGAGAGTATGGAATATCAGATCAGCAGACTCAGAAATCAGGTTTTCATCATTTTTAGAGGCGATAATGACTTCTGCAGCTTCTTCACCAATTTTTTCCAGGATCTTATCCTCAGCTAGTTTATCATCATCTTGCATTAAATTGGAGGTGTAGGAATGGGTAGGAGTATCTCTTCTTTCCTTCAAAACTTGATAAACCTCCCTAATAATCCTATCACTCATTTTTTTATCTCCTTTTTCTTATCCTTCCTTAGGGGGCCAGTTATGGCTATAAGAGGGTGTTGCGCGTCATCAATGATCTCAATATCTTCAAATAAAAAAATACCATCCTTATCGGCAGTTTTCTCCATTCCCAATTTTATATCTTGATCCAAGGTTATTACATAGGAATCGATTTCATTATAGCCTAATTTACGGGCAGCAACTGTTCGGTGATGACCATCAACTAATACAAACCGGTTCCCAGTTTTAACCACAATAGTTGGCTCTGCCAATCCCCTTTCAAGTTCATATGTGCGTCCCTGGAGTTCATCAGCATACACCTTATTCTGAGTGGGTCGGAGTTTATCAATAGGAACTTTCTCGTGAACCAACCTGGTTTTGATGTCATAAAGTTGTTCCAAAGTCTTCTTAAAATAACGAACCTTCATGGGAGTGGACCGTTCTATATGGGAGCGTACTATGTCAGTGTTGGTAATAATACCCACTAGATTTCCATCTTCATCAATCACTGGCAAGCGAGAAATACCCATACGGAACATTACCCTTGAAGCGTCATTAAGAGACATGGAATGGGCTGCCACAACCACATCAGTGGACATAATATCCTTAACCAGATGCACCCATGGTTTGAGCAATAGGTCAAATGCGGTGACCATACCAATAACTTCACCATCTGTTTTCACCGGGAACCCATCGTGCCCAGTTTGTTTCATAAGCTGAATTACCTCTGCGTTGGGAGTCTCAGGGGTGACAGTTATGACCTCCCGGGTCATGTAATCTTTTACCAGAGTGGAATTAGTCATCCAAATCTCCTTGTTTAATATTTTTTGCCCATATCAACTTGTCTTCACATTCTATTTTAACTATACGGTGATAAGGGACCATAGAGCCGTCAACCATTATCATGAACCCTCCTTCTAGACCTTTAATATCTGCAGCTGGGATGGTTTTAATGTTTCCCAAAACTCCACGGTGAGAATAAGTCACTTGACAATTCCCTACATCCATCTCCGGATGCCAAATCAGCATGTCTAGTACTCTTTTAGCCATAGAGTTTTAACCTTCCAGAAATATACTGATCTTTCCTATACTCTTATTTTTTTGTTTTAAGTTCTTCTACTACCATCTGGTTGGTTCGTCCAGGATCCGCCTTTCCCCTGGTTATGCGCATCACTTGACCCACCAGGAAGTTTAGAGCTTTGGATTTGCCCTCAAAGTAGTCGGAAACAGCTGCAGGATTCTCTTCTATAGCTTGTTTCACAGCTTTAAGTACAGTGTCATCTTCCACCACTCCAACCAATCCCATCTCCTCAGCAATTTCACTGGGCATCTTGGAATTATTAGGGAGTTGTTCAATGATCCTCTGCCCAGCCTTGGTGGTGATCTTTTTATCCTGCAACATCTTCAGTAAATCCACCAACTGGATTGTGCTTATGGTACTTTCCTTAAATGTGAGTTTGTTATAATATAATACTCGCTTTAACTCATCTCTCATCCACAATGCTGCGAATGCTGGATCCAACTGACTGGCTACTTCTTCAAATGCATCGGCCAGTTCCAGTTCCGAAGTGAGAACTTGAGCATGATCTTTTTTAATACCATAATCCTGTACAAAACGTTCTGTTTTTATATGGGCTGGTTCTGGCATTTCTTCACGGATAGCCTCCACCTTATCCTCTTCAGCGATCATAGGAGGTAAATCCGGGTCAGGTATATAACGGTAATCCTCAGCTTCCTCTTTGAGCCGCATAGGGACTGTTATCATCTGAGACTCAAGAAAAGCACGAGTTTCTTGTTTGATTTCTATGCCCCTCTTTATGAGGTTTTTCTGACGTACCATTTCGAACTGTAAGGCCTTGTATGCTCCTTTAATAGAATTTATATTCTTGATTTCGGCCCTTTTTCCTCCCTCCAGGGATATGTTCACATCAGCCCGCATGGTACCTTCCCCTCGAGCCCTTCCACTGTATTCTAAAACCCTTATAAGCTCTCTTAAAAACTTTCTAGCTTCTTCAGGTGATGTCATGTCTGGTTCGGTTACAATCTCAATTAATGGTATTCCTGAACGGTTAAAGTCTACAATACCCATATCTGGTTTGTATTGACCAGGATCCTCTTCAATGTGAACTTCCCTTATACGAACACCATTTAGGTCTCCCTCGAATCCTATGGGAATTGACGTCCTCTGGTATCCTGAGGGAAGATCAGGATAATCGTAGTGCTTACGCATAAAGTAGGTTACATCAGGACTTATCTTACATCCCAACATCAGGGCAATCATCACCGCCCCATCCAGAGCTGCCTGGTTAGGCGGGTATGGTTTGGCCCCAGGCTGATTCAGGCATACGTAACAAATGTT
>Ga0334900_1000197_pt1:0-47500 | contig 101017 bp, 100 predicted proteins | sample GraSluR3_MG_2_FD_207231 | JGI IMG/M metagenome (GOLD analysis project Ga0334900, IMG submission 207231) | Sludge microbial communities from methane-producing bioreactor in Wageningen University, Netherlands - Granular Sludge_31_08-R3 | ecosystem: Engineered > Bioreactor > Anaerobic >... | reverse complement strand
GTAACGTTCCATGGAAAACTGGGCTGGGAGCTGGTACTTGTTGGAGATGTCTAAAAGTTTCTTCATCATTATTTCTGGCCCACAAACTACCATCATATCATACTCTTCTCTTTTTATGAGTTTCTCAGCAAGTTCAGTGGCGAAACCACAGAATCCGTGGCTTCCATCATCAGTGGTGGGCATTACATTAACCCCGGTGGTGTTGAGTCTTTCTTCAAAAAGTATTTCTTCTTTTGTGGTTGCTGCAGTTATAACATCCACTTCTACCCCAATTTTTGATGATTCATCAGTGAATGCGGCTATGGGTGCCATTCCAATCCCTCCACCAACTGCCAGAACCCTGGAACCTGCAATCTGGAATCCAGTTCCATAAGGTCCTCTTAATCCTAACAGATCATCTTTATGTAGTTTGTGAAGTGACTGGGTAAATGGTCCCACCATCTTCACTGAAACTCCCACCTCATCATTGACCGGATCAATACTGGAAATGGACATTGGTTTTTCATCCTGGAAGTTCCATAACATTAAAAACTGGCCAGGAATCTCGTCTTTAAATTTCCATGGGAAATAAAAGGTTTTCACAGTGGGTGATTCCTCAACTATCCTCTTGATTTTAAGTACGTGTGGAAAATGATTAATATCAGTTCTTAGCATGATATATTCGTCCCTTTAGTTGTTATGGAATTTAATTCATTATATGCCTATAATGTGTGTTTATTTTTGATGTGCCAGTCCCACCATCTCTTCAACTTGCTGGTAACCTTTACGGATCATGAATTTCTCCAGGCCACTAGTTATCTCCCTGAAAACGTCCAGACCATTGTACATTACTGCAGTACCCACTTGTACACAGCTGGCTCCAGCATATAAGAATTCTACAACATCTTTGTAATCCATTATACCCCCCACACCCATTACTGGTAATTCAACTTCCTGAGATACTTGATAAACGCAGCGTAGCGCCACTGGTTTTATGGCTGGTCCTGACATTCCCCCAAAACGGTTGGAAAGTACTGGATTGGCTGTTTCCAGGTCGATCCTCATACCTGGACCCAGAGAGTTGATGAGAGTTAGGGCATCAGCACCACCACTTTCTGCTGCACGGGCTATTTCCACAATATCCGTTACATTAGGAGTTAATTTGACTAGAACTGGAGATTTAACTGTTTTTTTAACTGCTTTTACAATCTGAGTAGTTAAATTAGGGTCCTGACCAATTGATGCCCCACAACCTTCCATGGCATGGGGGCATGACACATTAAGTTCAAGGGCATCTACCAGATTATGAACTTTGCTGGCTATCTGGGAAAAATCTTCTGGTGTGGAACCGTAGATTGATGCTATTTGTGGGACGTTTCCCTCCAGTTTCTTAAGCTCTTCCTTGAATATTTCCACGCCGGGGTTGGATAGGCCTATGGCATTTATTATGCCCCCTTCCACTTCTACAGTAGTCGGGTTGGGGTAGCCTTTGTTGGGTTCCAGTCCAAAGGATTTGGTTACCACTGCTCCGGCTCCGCTCCTTGCTGCCCAGTTAAGAGATGCAGAAGTGCTTCCCAGCACCCCTGCCGCTAGTGCGGTGGGATTTTTCATTTTAATCTGGCATATTTCTACTTCCAGCATGATTACACCTGTTATGGAAGGTTTTGTCCATCAGAATTGTTTATTTAGAATTTCTTTATCCTAATAATGATATATTTTTAGAAAGTTTAAATCATCTTAATTACACATTTAATTCTATGAAGTGTTATGTGGTTAGTTGTTTTGCAGGCTTCGTGGCCTTAGATGAAGATTTTAACCTCCTGGATTATGAACTTTTCCCAAAATCAGAACTCCCGGAAAAATGGGTTAAAATGCAAGAAAAAGGTTTAAATCCTGAAGAAAATCGTTTGCTGGACAAAATTGGTAAAATATGTGATGAAATCATTATAGAAACTGATAAAAGCAGCTATCACTACCGTGACCTTAAATATAATCCTAAATTCACTTTTAAAACCCCCAGTAAAGGTGGGGACTATTTAAGATCCAACTTGGAAGAAATTCTTCTTGAAACTGGTTTTATTAATTCAAAAAATGAACTTAAAACTGTTGTCCGAAAATTATCAGTTCAAATAACTGAAATTAAGCTTAAAAAATCTTCTGAGTCTCATGATCTCCTGCTTATCCAGGCCATCCATACCATTGAGGAGTTGGAGGAGTCGGAGGTCAAACTGGTTGAGAGGATCCGGGAATGGTACCCGGTACACTTTCCTGAAATGGACGAAGTGAGGGATCATTCCAAGTATGTGGAGTTAATTTCTAAATATGGGGACCGAAGTTCTATAATAAATTCAGAATCATTTGATCTTGATGTGGATTCAGGAACCAGTCTGGGTGCGGAGTTGTCAGACGCTGATCTGGAGGTGATCCAGGGATTTGCTCATACCATTAAATCCATTCAAGATTCCAAAAAATCCATCACTACCTATGTTGACCAAAAAATGGAGGAAATGGCACCTAACCTAAGGAGTCTTATAGGATCATCACTAGGTGCCAAGATCATTGCCCATACCGGAGGTATTCGGAGATTGGCACTTTTACCTTCCAGCACTGTGCAGATTTTAGGAGCAGAAAAGGCTCTTTTCCGCCACTTGAAGACAGGTGAGAGACCCCCGAAACATGGTCTGATCTACCAGCACCCTGATGTTCGTGGCTCCCGATGGTGGATTCGAGGAAAAGTAGCCCGGGCACTGGCGGGTAGAATAAGTTTAGCCGTTAGAAAAGATTTCTTCTCAGGAGAATATGACCCCTCAATTAAGGAAGGATTCCAAATAAAACTTGAAGAAATAAAAAAAACACATCCATTCCCTAAAAGGACTGAAAAGTCCAAAAAGAAGAAGAAAGAAGGCAAAAAGAGAAAAAGGAAAAAGGATAAATTTCGTTATAAGAAGGGAGATTACTCTTATTAAATAACAGAATTATGCAGTCAGTATATGTGGGTGTGGGGAATGATTAAAGACATTGTATGAGGCATCGTGTTGCATTCATGAAGATGGCAATTTAAATCATTGCTATGGCAGTCCTAGTGTCCATAATATACGTGGGTTTTTCAATTATATTGTGGTGTTTTGGCATCCTGTTTTTCCAGGTGGTGGAGAACCCACTCAAGAAAATACTTCAGAGAACAAAAACACAATAAAATAAAATGATTTCATGAAAATTCAATATCTCTTAAAAAGAAGGAAACATGCTCTGAATCGCACTTGGATAAAAAAAGACATTTATAAACCTTGAGGAATAATAAAATGGATGATAGGCAAGAATCAACCAAATTCACCGGGATATACGACTTGGACGGTCATCTGGCCACTTGTAATCTCAACCCCGGAGTGAGGGTTTATGGGGAAAAACTTATAGAATATGAGGATGTTGAGTACCGTTTGTGGGATCCTCGCCGTTCTAAACTGGCTGCAGCCATACTTAAGGGTTTGGAAACATTTCCAGTGGATGCTTCTTCCAAGATTCTTTATCTGGGCGCTTCTGCAGGTACCACACCATCCCATATCTCGGACATAGTTGTGGATGGCACGATTTACTGTGTTGAATTCTCACCACGCATGATGCGGGAGCTTTTAAATGTTTGCCGGGGGAGGGATAACATGATACCTATCCTGGAAGATGCCAGCAAACCCTATAATTATATGGGGTTGATGCAGAAGGTTGATCTGGTCTACTCTGATGTGGCACAACCCCATCAAACTGAAATATTCATGGATAACATGCGTATTTATCTAAAAGAGGGCTGTCATGGTATTTTCATGATTAAAGCTAGAAGTATTGACGTGACCCGTAAACCCCGACAAATATTCCGTGAGGAAGCCTCTAAGTTAAAGGAGCATGGTTTTCGGGTTGTGGATAAGGTGGATTTAGACCCTTACGAGAAGGACCACCGTTGTCTGGTTTGTGAGTTTGCTTTCTAGTTTAAAAAAAAATTGAATCATCTTATAAATTTAAAAAAGAACATATATCATAAGAAAAAGAATTTAAATTTGAAATATTCGCAAGGCCAATTCCTATCTAACTGATATAATTTAAGGGATTTTTTCGACAATTCTGTCAATTATTACTGCAGATATCTCTTCTTTAGTACTCAAAGGTACTTCCAACACCTCATCATCAACCAAAAATACTTTGTTCTGGTCTGAACCGAATCCTGCACCTTCTATAGAAACATCGTTAGCCACCATCAGATCTGCACCAGATTCATTCATCCTTTTTCTGGCAGAATCCAACAACTGGTCATTGGATACACTGTATTCAGCCTTGAATCCCACCAAATATAGTTCAGGGTTGTATTTCTTTGCTTTATTAATTATTTTAGGGGTTGGTTTTAATTTTAGGTTGAGATCGTCCTTTGATGAGATCTTTGATTCCTGCTTTTCCACAGCAAAATCAGACACTGCAGCTGCTGCAATGAAAATATCTTGATCATGAAGAATTTTACCAAGTTCCCCCTGCATCTGGTGGGTGGATTCCACCTTTTTATTGTTAAAAATATTGGGAACATCCACATCCATCCTGCCGGTGACCATGGTAACATCAGCACCCCGACGAAACGCCTCCTTAGCCAGTTCCAATCCCATCTTACCAGAACTACGATTAGTTATGCCCCTTATAGGATCAATATCCTCATAAGTCCCCCCAGCACTGACCAAAACATTTTTGCCCTTTAATTGGCCAGATGAAGTGGCTTTCTGGACTTGGAGGATGATATCCCTCATTGAAGGGAATTTAGCCTTATTTTCCTCCTCTTTAGGCTCCACAAACGCTACACCCTCCCTTTTTAGTTTCTGGATGTTCTCATCCACTGCCCGGTACATAGACTGGTGCATGGATGGTACAAAAATAATAGGTGTCCCATAACCGCTGGCAGTAACCAAAAGAGTGTTAATAGGATTATCAGCAATTTTATAGGCGAATTTACTAATGACGTTGGCTGTGGCAGGAGCTACCAGAATCAGATCATCATCAGCATATTTAACATGCTCTATTTTACCTGTCAGGTTTGTGACCACATCTTCACCCGTGGCAAATTCAAGGGCATAAGGATTGATAATATCACAGGCCCCATCACTCATGAAACACTTGACCTGGAATCCTTTCCTTTTAAGCTCCCTGGCCAGTTTAACCGTTTCAACAGCAGCCACACTACCAGTTACACAGAGAACTACTCGCATGAGATTTCAACCCCCTTTTTTAGAGCTATTTAATCCTCAAATTATTTATTACGGTCAATAACCACCAGTGTTTTCTCACCAGTTAACTCCTGAATTATATTATTTAATAGATCCAGTTTAGCAGGTAATCGTCGGGCGTCCTCCCTTCGAACTCTTATTTTATATTTCTCTTCCCCATCTGTCCCATAAACGATGTTAATTCCTGAAATACGTGCAGGGGCTAATATGTCAGTGGCTACTGCCTTCAAATCAGAGTTTTCTCCTACTACTCTTACTTTTTTCTCCGCGGTTTTGGATATTTCCCTGACAATTTTACCGCCCTTACCTATAAGTTTACCCACCTGGTCTTTTTGGGTGATGATTATTAACACATCACCTATCTCTACGGTTCTTTTAAAACCGATTTTACCATCACCCACACGGTAGAGGATTTTTGCAATGTCCAAGTCAAGCTGACTGATTTCTCCACTTTTTAGCTTATTCTCACAACCTTGACATAACATTCCGCTCTTTAAACAGACATCGCATATTGGCAATTCCATTCTCCATTCCTCCTTATTATCTTATGTGGATAGTCCTAAAGGTCACTTAGGACAATGAATTATTATAAACCTTCACAAAGCTTGTGTTTTTTTGTAGGTTCGACCAATCCCGTGAAATTTATAGGATTGTGGATGACTAGTATCCTTTGATAACATTATTAAGTTCTAAACTGGATTAAATGTTATACAACCTAAAATTTCGTATTTTCACATGAAAGGCGAATTCAAATTACCACAGGATTCAATAAAATAAAAGCAGATTTATTGACTTATCCGTCCAGTATTCTGCCCTGTGAAGATGATATATCTATAACAGTTATACTGTCTCCAGTTTAACATATAAAATTTTTGTATAAATACACCACTCCACTCCCATAAACACGAATAATTAATAATAACAAAAAAGTCTGCTTAACCGTTAAAAACAATAATAAGAGAAGATTAAATAAGAGAAGATTATTTTAAAAATCTCCCATTTGACTATAGATTATCTGAAAGTATTAATTACAAGGTCAAAATTAGCCTTCTGATCATCATAATCTTCCACTTTGGCACTGCATAGTATTACGTAAATGTTTCCATCTTTTTGCAACCACACTGCCCTGTATTTCTTCTTAATCCCTGATTCTGAAGATGTGTAAACAGTTTCATAAGCCTTGGCATTGTTTAGGGTGAAGTTTCCCACTGAAACCTTTGTTTTGCCTGTGTTGTTGAAGAACTTGGCATAGTTCTGTTCATAGGCTGTTTGAAGGTTGTAGTAATTGGTGTTATTGTATTTCTGAATGACAACCGAAGTGGTGGGTTTTCCATTCACTACTGTTTGAGGATCTCCCACAGCGGCCACTCCACCAGTTGAATTAACTTTTGCCAATCCCCAGGAATGAGGATACTGGAAAAATACACCGCCCTTGGTGTAATTGTTGCTCTGGTTTGCTTTTTCATCATTGGTGATGCATCCTGAAACCAGGACTACCATGAAGAGGGTAGCCATTAGGATAATTGGGAGATTTCTATTCATAAAATAACACCTTCTAATTCTTAATACTTTAATATGAGTTTATCAAAATAGTCATTTTCATGCATGAATCAATGTTCCCCAGATATTAATTGTTTTTTTAGTTTTTTCTTAATTAATTCCAGTTATGGCGGCGTGTTATTAGTTGGTGGCTCCTCTTCTTCTTTCGGAGTAGTAGTTGGAGTGGTTGGAGTATTCGTAGTAGTAGTTGGAGTATAATCAACCGTTTTGGTGTAGTTGGTTGAAGTAATAGTGGTAGTATTGTTGGCTACGGGTGGGAATGCGCTGTCGTTGACTAACATTGAAACTGAAGATACTTCTGACGGTTTATTTATGAACAAAAATCCCATAGAAGTTCCCACAACCAATGCCAGGACAATGAAGGCAACTAAACTAATCTTGGCTCTTTTACCAAACCATTCCCTTGTAGGTATTTCTCTGCCTTTAATTGAATTAGGATTGGTAATATATTTTTTAAGCATTTCCTCTTTTTCTGCCTCTTCAGCCAGTTTTTTACTTTCATCTTCCTGTTCTGACCAGTGATCCAGGGTTTTTTCAGATCCCATTCTACCCTGCATCCGACGCACTCTTTCGGCAGCATTTAGGGTTTCCATATCTCGCCCTAAATCTCTTTTCTGGGCAAAATATTCCTTTTTTGATATATTTCCCTGAGTATAATCTCTTTCAAGCTCTTCAAATTTTAATTCGAGCTTTTTTCTATCTGAAACTATTTTAAGCATCTCCTTCTTGAGGATATGATCCTAAAATCTTTATGTATCCTACCTTTGATCTTATCCTATTTATAACATTCATGATTTTTAAATCATTGCGATGGCCCTCTAAATCCACAAAGAAGATATAACTTCCCAGTTTCTCCTTGGATGGTCTAGATTCTATCTTGGTTAAATTTATTTTTTCACCAGCAAATTCTCCCAATATATCATAAAGACCACCTGGCCGGTCTTCAGATAAGCATAAAACCACAGATGTTTTATCACTACCAGTTGGAGCATGGTCCTCATGATCTATCACCACGAAACGGGTCATGTTATTTGCATGATCCTGAATATCTTCTGCAGCGATTTTAAGCCCGTATAAAGTAGCTGCCCTGCGATTTCCAATAGCAGCCGCATTTTTATGGTGTTTTATCATGTCTGAAGCTTCAGCAGTGCTCCTTGTAGCCTGTGTACGAACACCCATCTTCTCCAGGAACATGCGGCACTGGGATAATGGCTGGTAATGAGAGTAAACCACTTCCACATCCTCCAGATCCGTTTCTGGATTTATTAATAGGTTGAGGCTGATGGGGATTATTATTTCACCTTTGATTTTAAGGAGATATTGATGGGCTAGAAGGTCCAATGTCACACCCACTGAACCTTCAATTGAATTTTCAATGGGAACAACACCAATATCAACTTCCCTTACATGGACTGCCTGAAATACCTCAGGTATAGTGTCATAGGGCACCAGTTCCCCACCCAGGATAGATGCCGCTTCCTCAGTGAAGGTCCCTGCTGGACCAAAAAACCCGATTTTCATATACATTCACATAAACAGTTATCATGTTGACAGATATAAGAGTAATATTAATTAGGTGGTTAATATAATCCACCGTGAAGATAATTTTTCACCTTGTCATTGGTGGATTGGTGTATTCTTCTAATAACCGCTTTGCCATCTTTGATCTCGACTAAAGTAGCCATCACCTTCAAATCCCGGAGATGACGGATGAATTCTTCAGCCTCATTTTGATTTTCTACTTCTATTACCAGATCTTCGGCGGCTAATTCACCATTTTCAACTCCCCTAATGGTTTCCAGCATGGGATAAAGTATTGATTCACCCATCCTGAGAGCTCTTTTGGAGAGTTCATCTGTAGATTCAGCCATTTCATAGGCCTGGAATCCTTCTCGAATGATCCTGCTGAAAAGAAATGCCTGAGCCAAGTCAAAGGGATAACTCAGAGCATATTCCAGTTCTGATGCCTGTGCCTGGGATGAGGTGTATTTTAAAGGCTCCAATTGCATCATTGGATCTTTCATCACCACCCCCTCCCTATTGTTAGCTCCTAAATCTTTTACAATTTCTATAATCTTTTCGGGAGCTTCGTCAACGGGGAATATTCCCAGAAGACGCACCGGTTCCAGATCATGCTCTTCAAGTAAATCTCTCTTTTCCTTCATTGGTAATGGTGTGTTAGTCTGTTTTTCCCTTAAATCAAAGATTCTAAAACCTAGTTTTCCCACTTCACGATAATAATGGGATACGTATGGATTTAATGTGCCTACCATCTCACCACATATCACCATTTCCGGATTTTCCTGGAAAAAATCATCTAAATCTAAAATTTCTTTTGCTTTACGGGTGGTGTAAGGACAAATATAACCTCCCCTGGTAAAGGCGATAATATCATTATCTATTTGAGTTATACGGACGTTGTATCCATTCATCTTCTCCTCAACGGCCACTTCTTTAAGAAAATGTTTCTTCAGCGTCGGTTTGAGCATTAATGTCCTTCTAATCTTTGGGAAACCCCTAATAACTTGAATAGTCTCCCCATTAACTACCATTGTTCCGGATTCCATTGATCCTAAACCTTTTCGAAACTGGATAGCCTCCAGATTATGTTTCTGGTAATTCTTTATAATTCCCTTCCAGTATGCTTCTTCTAATTTCTGTGAAGATATGTTCAGGATTTTGGATACCTCTTCCTGGACTAGTAGAGGTGGGATGTTTTTTTCTCGCATAATAAGTCTTAGTTTTCTTATTTATTTTAAAAAAAGTAAAAATTTGGGGATGAATCCCCATGATTGCTGCAGTTTTCAGACTTTTTCCAGTTCTACGATTAGTTTCAAAAAGTCGGTTTTGGTGATTATCCCTGTCATACCCTGGTCATTGGCCACTGGAATTCCACTGAAGTTATTATCCAACATAATCATTGCTGCTTCTGATATTGGGGTTTCTTCAGATATGGTTTTGACGTTTTGAACCATAACATCCTCCACCAGCAAGTTACGTATCCGGGCAGGTTTGTATTTATCTGGAACTACTTTACGGAAGGACATCATGGCCAGGGCTATGTCCTTGGCTGTTATCATTCCCTGGAGTTGTCCATTTTCAATTACCGGTATTCTGCCAATTTTTTTATCGATTATGATCCTTCTAGCGTGCACTAGCCGATCCTGCGGTTCAATGGTTGTTAAATCTGTGTTCATCCTTTCTTTCGCAGTGATTTCGTTGTATGGCTTTCCCTGACAGGTTTCCAGAAAGTCACTTTTGGTGATCATCCCTACGATGTCTCCAGATTCAACTACAATTAGTCCACCAATACCATTTTCCAGCATAGTTTCAGCGGCTGTTGACAGTGCCTGAGTGGGATCGGCAGTTACTGGTTGGGGAGTCATAACAGTTGACACATGGAAATGTGATGGTGGCAGATTACCGTATTTTGATGATCCCAGTCTTAATGCGATATCTTTTTCAGTTATTATACCCACGAGTTCTTTTTGATGGTTTTGGTTGGTGTTTATAACAGGTAGTCGGGATATTTTATGTTTTTTCATTAATTTGAATGCGTCATGAATGTTCTGGTCTTTGTCAACCACTACAACATCTTTCGCCATTATATCTTTGACATGCATTTTTTATATCCCCTATATTATTGTATTCCTCGGATAATATCGGTTTTAGTTATTATGCCCACGAGTTCGTCATCACTCACAACTGGAATCCCACTGACATCATTCTTTATCATAATATTAGCAGCATTAGCTGCGTCTTCTTCCGGACCTATTTTTATAAGGTCATTGGTCATGATGTCCCCTGCAGTAACCATTGACACTTCCCTGACATTTCTTTTCTCTTGACCTTCTACTTTGCGCAGGAATGCGATTTTTTCTATGCTAACTCCAGTTTCAGGGTCTTCTACATTGGCAAATGATATATTACCAGAGGTTATTATTCCCACAGGCTCGTTATCCCTCATTACTACTAGTTTACCAATTTTTTGGTCTTCCATTATGCTTATAACATGACCGATGCTGTGGTTTTCATTTACAGTCACTACTTCACTGGTCATGAGTTGGGATACTTTCCATTTATTTGCGAATTTTTGACTGTAAAAATCCATGAGGTCGGTTTTGGTTATTATCCCCACTACTTCATCATCATCTGCCACTGGCAGGGAGCTGATGTTGTTTTTAATCATGAGCTCAACAGCTTCCCGGAGTTCACGGAAAGGAGTAATGGTTACTGGGTGGGATGTCATTACCCTGCGGATGGATATTTTATCAATAGTTCGCCTTTTCCATTGTGGTCCATTAGCCCTCATTTTTCTTATTAGATCTTTTTCAGTTAGGATGCCCACTGGTTTGCCTTCTTGGTCAACTACTAAAATACGGCTGTAGCCGTGTTTGAGCATGAGGTTTCGGGCGTGACTTACTTGTTCGTTTTCTTCGACTAATATTACTTCCTCGTTCATTACATCCTCGATTTTCATCATGCTACTCGCCCCTAAAAAATTTGTAATAAGCCATAATTAGGAAATTACGGCTTTTAATATATCACTTTCGGTTATAATTCCCTGTAAATCGCTGTTTTGTACTACTGGAAGTCCCCCGATTCCTTTGTTTTCCATTAGATCGCAGACATCTCCCAGGTGACTCATGACATTGGTTGTGATCACTTTTGATTCCATGATTTCAGTAATGGTTGTGTTGAGAATTTCTTCAGCACTGTTGGTTATCATGTGTTCAAAGGCGCTGTTTTTTCCCAGGAATTCCAGTATATCGGTTGCAGTGACGATTCCCACAATTTTTTCTTTCTCAGGGTGGGGTGTTTTTCGCTCCTCACCTACAACCGGGATTCTGCGAAGCTTGTTTCTTACCATGATCTTGGATGCTCCTTCAATACGTGTTCCGGGGGTGGTGGTAATCACATTTTTTTGCATATGATCCTCAACCACCTCATCATTAAGTACTCCTGCCATTAGGAGTACAAAATCTCTTTCGGAGACTATCCCTGCTATTTTATGTTGTGAATCTACAATTGGGAGGGCTCCGACTCCTTTAGTTGTCATTTTAGTCACTGCAGTGGTTATGGAGTCTTTGGTGTTGATGGTTTCCACGTCACGAGTCATTATCATTTTTACAGGTTCGTTTATGGCTGCGGGGAAGTTATCTTGGTGTTTTTTTTCCAGAATCTTATATTTGTCCCCACCTCCCAAAAAGTCCAGGATATCCATGGAGGTAACAATTCCCAGGAGCTTTTCACTGCCAGGATCAGTTATGGGAAGTCTTCTGAACTTGTTTTTTACCATTTTTTCAGCCGCTTCCTTTATGGTGGCTGTTTGAGGTGCGGTTACCACCTTTTTAGTTGCTATGCTCATCACGTCTCCCTCATGCTGGGAGGCGTGGGTCTCAAATTCCAATGAACCGCGGTCCATTGACTTCACCAAGTTTATGGTTTCTTTTTTTCTCATCTATACACCTCTATAAAGAAATAACGTTGAATTGATTATTTTATGAAAATAATATTCATGATAATGACTTTTTAGATACTCTAAAAACAGTTTAGCACCCATTTTGGACTTAAATGATAATGGGAACATCAGTTGAGGTACGACCATAAAATATCTTCCCTTGAAACTATACCAACTAGATCGGCTTCTTTAGCTCTTCGGGGTTCTTTTTTAACATATATTGGATTTTTCACAATCGGTAGACGTCCAATATCATATTCCAATAATATTTCAGCGGCCTCATGGATGGTTGTGCTGGTTACAGCCACTACAGGAGGGGTTCTCATGATCTTCTCAACCATAACTGCCCCTCTGGCCTCATGGGATTGGGATTCGCGACTGATTCGAACATGACCCGATTTGATAATGTCCATTCGGGTTATAATACCGATAATTTTATCTTTTTTAATCACCGGAAGACCAGAAACCCCTTTATCATCCATTCGATTCCAGACATGATGGATTAGATCATCATGATTGCATGTGACAATAGAAGAAGTCATTATACCTTCCAGGGCTTCGTTCTCTGGTAGTGATCCGTTGTAGAGTAATTTCCTTAAAATGTCAGCTACTGTTACTATTCCCACCAGATGCATGTCATCATTGGACTCCACTACTGGGGCATATACCGTGCCAGCTTTTAAGATCTCGCCAATAAGGGAGGTTACATCCATATCAGGAGTGGCAATTACTAAGGGAGGTTCCATTATACCCCTGGCATCTATGTTGGATTTAGTTGAGGATATATTCAACATATCTCCACGAGTAATAATCCCTTCCAGACGGTTCCCAGATACGACAGGGATTGTTCTGAATCCATCTTCCCGGAAAACAGATCTTACTTTAGTGGCATGGGTATCCACGGATACGGTGACAGGATCCGGGGTCATTATTTGTCCCACCGGGTTCAAGTTTATTCACCTTCTAATTCGTCTTTACACTCCTCACACACGTACTTCCCATCCACTTCATCAAGATATTCAATATAATTTCCACAAACTTCACAGGTTCCAGGTACGGATTTTTCATCAGAAGAATAATCAATCTGGTTTTCCATCCTGGCGTTTTCCACCAGAATCTCGGTTAATTCTGGTGAAACTGTCATGACATCAGTGGAGGTTAATATACCAACAAGAACTCCATTATTCACTACGGGCAGCCTTCTGATCTTGTTTTTTGCCATGATTCTTGCAGCTTCGTTGAGGTCGCGGCCAGGGTCAATTTTAATAAGGTTTTTTGTCATGACCTGCTCAACTGTCATTTTACTGGCCTGAATATCCCTAGAAACAACCTTGCTTATAATATCGCTTTCAGTAACCAGTCCTTCTGGTTCTGAGTTGCTCTTAATTATGAGACTTCCAATACCCTTTTGACTCATTATAGCCGCAGCTTGGGCTATACTTGTATCCGGATCTACAGTTATTACACTTGAAGTCATTGCGTCGTGTACAGTCATTTGTGTGTCCATTTCCATCTATATACCTCCTATTTCAGTTTAAGAAGCTTATGAACCTGGGGTATAGTTAAAACGTTTAGATGTTCTCCTGCTTTCTCGGAAATTTCCAGTAACTTCTGAGTTTTACCAGCCCATAAATCCAGAGGACTGGATGGCTGAACAACCAGGGGTAATCTGGATGTATCAGGGATTTCATCCTTTATTCTGGCTGCTATCGAGCTCACAGTGACAGCCTGTGTTGAGGGTTGTACTACCAACTTACAGTAAGTATTTATCCCCTCTTCTATTAATATCTTTATGGATTCAAGCTCCTTATTCATGAGATCTTCCCAGTCTGAAACTGCCTCATGTTCAGGTAATTTTATATCTAATGAAACATAGCCTACTAATTCTGTTAATTTAGCGATTTCATTTGGTAAAGAACCATTTGTCTCTAAGAGTGCAGGTAAATTGTAGTTTTCTAAGAAATTCTTAATAAAATCAGCATGTAATAATGGTTCGCCCCCTGTAAAAGAAATTGAATGAAAATCTGGTGTTATAAGTTCTTCAACTTTTTTATATAAAGTATTTGTGTCGTATTCCTTGCCATATTCAAAATTACGGCTTAAGGGCGTGTCACAGTAGTTACAGTTTAGGTTACATCCAGAAAACCTTACAAAGACTTGTCTTGCACCAATAAGTTTCCCTTCACCTTGAATACTGGAAAAAATTTCAGAAATACGGGTTTTAATATTAATTCCCCCATTATTCTGCAGTTTTTGTGAAACAGGCCCCTTGACCTATGCCTTCATTCACACAGATCTCCAATGTTTTGATATCCGCTTCTTCCAGTGCCAAGGCCTGGAGAAGCTTTTCTGCAAAGTACTGTGACATTGCTTCAGCAGAAGTAGAAGTCAATGGAAGGAGGCAGCAATCTTCTCTGGGGATTTTATATTCCTTATCCCTAATAGAAAACTCTACGAACTTATCCATATTTTTAAATTCTATTTCTTTGCTTTTTTCTGGTATAAGCAGTTTATGGTCCAGTTTTTTGCATATTTTTCTTACAATTCCCTTGACAGTTTTAAAGTCCACCACAAATCCAAATTCTCCACCACGTTCCCCCTCTACTGTTACATCCACGTGGTAGGAGTGTCCGTGTATTCCACCGCAGAACTCGTGGCATGGGATCATGTGGGCAGATGCGAAACGTAAATTCGCGTGTATTCCATTGATAATTATTTTCATTTAATTGACCTTCTTTTAGACTCAAATTAATTATAATTTTATAAATTTAATTGAATAAGATCATATGATCTGACTAAAATACTCTGGTTTTGGCAATATCTTCTTCTATGTCCTGTATCTCATCAATATAGGTTTCTGATATTTTGTCAGGGAGTTTAGAAATCCCATTCATGTCAAGTTCTCTTGAACATTCCAGCAATCCCGCTGTTTCTACATCTTTAGGTGTTCCTGTGGTGGTGAGGTTCATGGCAAAGTGGATCTTCATGCTACTGGCTGAACAGGTGGCTATGGAGACTGTGAGCTTCCCATCATCACAGTATAGATCATCCCCTTTTCTATGGGTTTTGATACCCATTTTTTGTAGTAAATCCAGAACAATCATAACTAAAATTCTTTGCCTGTGATAACACAACCTCATATCGGCAGGTTGGACATCAAAGTGTTCAATTATAAAATGGACCATTTCATCTGATTTAATTTCCAAACCCACATCCTCATAATCAATCAACTCATCGGGCCTGATATTCATTGGCCCTATCCAGCTTACAATACTGGAACCTTTCACTCCAAACTTCTGAAATGCCCACATTGGTTTTATCTGGCTACCATCATATTTAAGGCCGGGTTCAAGTTTTATCAATTTCACAATGAATCACCTTAAGTCATTTACTTGAAAATCTAGTTGGATCATATTCTTACTCTTGTAGAATCACGAGTTCATTATAATCAGTTTCAGGGTCGAATTCTCGTTTGAAAATCATATCTGAGTCTAAGATACATAATTCAACTGTAGTATTTACTGGACTACCTTCCATCAGATGACCTCCAGTAACGTTACCACTATCATCAGCAACTGCCAGGTGAATGTGAACTCCGTTAATAGCTATGGTCCCGGTGGCAGAAACAATCTCCAGTGGTCCGGATATGACATTTTTATTGCCGTCAGCCATTCGGAGAACTATTTTATCAAGACTGCCCACCATACAGATGATTATACCTGATTTTATATTTTTTCTATCCCTGATATCTTCCAAAGACTTTTTAAGGTCCTGGCCAGGTATTAGTCTTTTAACTATCATATTTAATAATGTTGCCCTCCATTAAATTAATGCATGCGAGCCAGAGTCCGAGATTTTATCCACACCCAAGATGATCTTTTCTTTGCTACCACCACCTACCTCCATCCCAAGGACAGGATACTTTCATTTTTACGCTACATTCCTGATCCTGATGGAGATAGATCCCTTAATGGTTCCAGATATAGTAAAGTGGATTCAAAACAGGCCTACGACTTTTTAAATGATAGTTTTCCAGAATATCTATTTGACTGTGAAGTTACGGGGGTTGAAATGATGGGTGTCCCCGCAGGGAAAGTGAAAGAAATATTAAGCCCTGTAGAACGTCTAAAAGAAATCATGAATCATCCTTCTCCTGATGAACTTCTCTTAAAGGTTATTAAAGTCGCTAATGTTTTCCAAGAAGAGGCTGGAATTGACCAAAAACATTTAGGGATCTCTGGATCTGTACTGCCCGGCCTGTATGACCCCCAAGTTTCTGACATTGATTTTGTAGTTTACGGCCTTAAAAATCATAAAAAAGCAATGGAAACATTTGAATATATGAAAAATGATGTTAACAGTGATTTAAAACGAATAGCAGATGATTACTGGGCTAAACTTTATGAAAAACGTATTAAAGACTCTACATTGAGTTATGATGAATTCAGGTGGTATGAAGAACGCAAAAATAACAGAGGAGTGGTTGATGGCACTCTGTTTGACATTTTGGCCACCAAAGAATGGGATGAAATTCAGGGAACATTTGGTGAGGACACTTACGAACCCTGTGGGACTGTAAAAATAGAGGCTACTGTGAGTGATGCATTAGCTGCCTTTGACAACCCCGCCGTCTACCAAGTGGAAGATGTGAATATATTAGAAGGCCCCAAAGTACCTATAAATGAAGTTGCTTCATACACGCACACTTATTCTGGCCAAGCCAGAGATGGGGAGATTATAACTGCCCGAGGAAAACTTGAGAAGGTTATGGGCAGAACAACATATTACCGTTTGATTGTGGGTACTACCAGAGAATCTCTGGGCGAATACATTAAATTGAAATATTTAAATGTATAGAAAAAGAATTGTTACCGTAATAAAAAATGGCACAAACTTGAAAGGAATTGGGAAGGAATATCCATGAATACTATTAACATAGGACTTATAGGTTTTGGAACCATTGGAAGTGGAGTTGTGGCCACTTTAAACCAGAATATTAATCTTATTGAAGAAAAAGTCCATAAAAACGTCAGACTAAAACGAATTGTGGATCTGGATATAACCACTGACCGTGGCGTGGAAGTAAATCAAGAGATTTTATCCACCAATGTCGAGGATATCCTGGAAGATGATGAAATTGACATCGTCATAGAATTAGTTGGCGGTTATCAACCAGCATTAAGTTTCATTCTAAAGGCCATGGAAAACGGTAAACACGTGGTAACAGCTAACAAAGCCCTGCTGGCGAAACACTGGCAGGAAATTATAAACTGTGCAACTAAAAACCAAGTTAGGGTGTGTTTCGAGGCCAGTGTTGGGGGAGGAATCCCTTTACTTGCACCCTTAAATGATGGTTTGGCTGCCAACAATATAGAAAAGGTTTACGGGATTATCAATGGAACAGCCAATTACATATTGACTAAAATGGCTGATGCTGAACTTGACTTTGATGTGGTCCTGAAAGAGGCCCAGCTAATGGGTTACGCAGAACAGGACCCTACCTTTGATATTGAAGGACATGATACTGCCCAGAAACTTATCATACTGGGCATGCTGAGCTTCGGAATTTATGTGGAACAAGACAAGTTTCATGTGGAAGGCATAACCAAGATCACCCCTGATGACATAAAATTTGCCAGAGAAGAATTAAACTCTGTGGTTAAACTCTTAGCAATAGCCCAAGTTGATGATGAATGTGAACTCGAAATAAGGGTACATCCAACACTTGTACCGCAGAATCATTTATTAGCATCAGTTAATGATGTTTTTAATGCAGTTTACATGGTTGGTGACATTGTCGGTCCAGTGCTTATGTATGGCCAGGGTGCAGGCATGATGCCCACTGCCAGTGCCGTGGTGGCGGACTGTATAGACATAATTCAGGACATGGAAAGACCAGTAGACTATGGACCTTCCCAGGGAAGGGTGAAAAAGATTAAAGAAATGTCCAATGTGGAATCCAAATATTACATGCGAATAACTGCATTAGACAAAACAGGAGTTCTTCACTCCATATCAGGCATTTTAAGTGATCATAATATAAGTATTGAATCTGTGAGCCAGAAAAAAGCAGACCACGGAGAAGCTATTCCCATATTCATGGTAACACATCACTCCCTGGAAAAGAACATGCAAAAAGCCATTCAACTTATTGATAAACTGGATTTCGTAAAAGAAGAAACATTGATAATTAGATTGCTTTAAAAAGCTATTAAATATTATAATATTTAAAAAAAATGGAAAAAATAAGACATTAAATATAAAAAAAAGTGATTTTGATCAGGACCTGATCATGGTTAGAATCATTTTATATCTTTCTAGGGCATGAAGAGCATGGGGTTCATCAGCCGGCATGATAATCATGTCCCCCCTTTCCAGGATATTCTTTTTACCAGAAATGGTTATTTCTGCCTTTCCATCAATTACTTGAACCATAGCATCAAAAGGAGTTGTGTGTTCGCTTAATCCTTCTTCCTTATCAAAGGCAAATATGGTTACTGTGCCAGTTTCCTTACGGATTATTTCTCTACTTACAACAGCACCTTCCTGGTAGTCAAGTAAATCTTCCACATTTATAACAACTGATTTTAGTTCATCAGACATTTATATTCACCTCAATTTACCACAAAATTTCTGTTTTAAATAACTCATATTAATCCATGAGCGAATATTCAGCTCCGATAGTTTCAGCCTTCTTCCATAAACTCAATTAACGTTTGTAGATAACCGAAAAAGTTGAGGATTGCATCAGCATAGTCCCGTGCATCATCAACATCATTGACGTCAAAATCGTTTTTAGACAGAACATCATCAAACCGGGCTTCAACATCTTCTCGAATGGCACTTAGAATGAAATTCATTAGATCATTCAAATTTTCGGACTTGACTGCCTGGTTGGCCATGACAATAATGGGTTCCCCATTTATATGGGCAGGTTTGAGTCCGGTGTAAGAAATGCCTCTGCCTTTCAGATGTAACCTCACCGCAGTTTCAAAGAACCAGTAGTCGGCTAGTTCAGCAGCATCTCCAGATAGCTCCCTTACCACAAGTGTTCTCTCAAAGGCATCTTTCAACTCATCTTCATATTTTTCTTTGACAAATGGAAGCACATAATTAATGTTTTCCATTTCCAGAGCCTCTTCAGCTGATTTAACAACCAGCCCGTCCATGCGATCACAGTGGAGTGACATGTTTTTTCACCTCTTGATATACACCCGGAATCTTATTCTAAACTGGGAAATTTCTGCAAATGTTTTATTAAATCCTATTTAACAAACCAGTGACATTTATCTATTAATATAACCATCATAACTCACATAATAGACAGTTACAATAATTTTAGCCCATTAAGTGTAGGTTAATATTTGTTGACAATGAGTATTAAAATTATTTCAATCCCTTCTGTAAATAATGCCCTGCAGCTATACAGATAATATTAATATAAATTTATAAACATATTATAAGTGGTGATATCATGGATAAAAAAACTGAGGAACTCCTTAAAAAGTGCGAAACTGTGGAAGACACCAGCATTATGGGTGTCTGCAAAGGCCTTTTGACTATGATGGCCGAAAAAGACGTGGTAATCGAAGATAAAGAAGGACAAACATATCTGGACATGGCAGAAAATCTCAAACCCCGTGATGTGTCACAGGTCTTGCAGTTAGCACTGAAAGTCCGGGAAAGTGGAGATATTACCGATGTTGACCTTAAAAATGAAGCGAGCCGACTCATCAGAGCCATTGAAATGAGTTAAAAACATCCTCAACTAAAACTAAAGGAAAAAAGTGACTTTTCCTTTTTGAAAATTTATTTTATAGTCCTTTAAATAATTTAGAATATTCTTTTCCCTAATTTTTTAATATCAAATATGGCGGTGTCTGCCACTGCCATTACCGCCATCACTCCCGCCTGTATAGGGTCAGTGACAACCAGGTCTGCCTCTTTAGTAACACTACCCGGCATGTTGAGGCTGATGATAATTACTTCGTGGTCTTTTCTGATTTCTTTAATAGCTTCAGTTATTTCACCACCCATTAGAGATCCAGCCAGAACTAGGGCACCCACCCTGGGAAGTCTTCCAACAGCAGATACTGCTTCTTTAAGGTCTTCTTCACCCACAAGAGGGATAGTATCCACACTTATATGTTCACCCCTGATGTTATGGCGGTCTGCCTCGGTAATGGCTCCTTGAGCCACCATGGCCACTTGTGCACCGCCACCAGTGATTATGATCCTTTTCCCGAATACATCCTGGAGTGTAGGGCATTCTTCAATACTGCGTACGGCTTCAACCCTTGATATGTTCTTCATTAACTTTTCAACGTTTTTTACTGCCTCTAATTCCATATATAAGGAGGCATGGTATTTGTCTTCGATGAACATGTGGGTGTAAGTGATGTTAATCTCACACTGAGCAGTGAGTTCAGTGATGTCCCGCAGTACTCCCGGTTGGTTTACCGCTTTGATATTTATGGCAACTTGGCCCATACTTGATCTTCCTATTAATCCTAGTTTTTTTCTTGAGCTTGATTCTAAATTAAACTATCGATATAAGTTAAGTGGTAATTTACAATTTCTGACATTGGGGACAAATATAAGAAGAGGTACTTCCGGTTTTAATCTTTTCAATGGTTCCACCACACTCTGGGCACGGTTTCCCCTCGTTATAGGCAACCAGGAAATATTCCCGTTCAAATCCATTGTTTTGACCATAGAAATCTTTCTCATAGGCCAATCCACCCAATTCAATGGAATTTTTCAAGTTATGCTGGATTGTATTGTGAAGATGATCCACTTTAACGGGTTTTATGGTGTTAGCTACTGTTTGTGGGTGTAATCTAGCCTTGAAAAGTATGTCATGTATGTAGACATTCCCGATTCCCCCTATTTTCTTCTGGTTTAATATGAGGTTTTTGATCTGGGAACGTGCCTGGCAGAGTTTTGTGAAGTGTTCTAGGGTAAATTCATCATCCAGGGGGGAAATCGCGATGTCTTTAGTGGCTTTATGTTCTGGTAACTCTTTTTTCTGCACTAGTTCTGCCCGCCCTATCCACCAGAATTTACAGGAAAATGAGGATCCGTCGGTAAATTGGAAATAACACTGATATTCCTCAGGAGATTCACTTCCTGATTCATGGAATAATATATCTGCACCCATACCTAGATTCAGGAGCAGATAGTAATCATCAGATAACTGGATGAATATCCATTTTCCCTTATTATAAACCTTAATTACCTTTTTTCCCCTGATTTTCTGGATAAATTCATCGGAGGGTAGGTTTATAGATTTTTCTTGACGTAGTTCTCCTGCTAGAAATTCTTTGGATTTGAGTTCTTGATCCATTTGCTTGGCTAGGATTATGATTTCCGGTAATTCGGCCATATTTCACATCTTCAAAAGTTATTTCTCGGCTGATTTATACAAAAGAATTAATATCCTGATTTTTTACCAGTTACACTATCTATATTAACTTTAATCACTACTACTTCGTTAATGGCATCATCTGAATATTCGAAAGAAGCTTCTGGAGAATATTTCCCCATAATAACATCTAAAGCATCTTTTTTCTCAGGGATATTACTAATTACATAGGCTTTACCCTGTCCAATTAGGCTCAAATATTTCATACCCCAATTACACGGACTTGCCGATGCTACCAGCTCGCTTTTAATATCCATCTGGAAACATGTGTTGTTATTTTGCTTTAAAATTTCAATCTTACGGCCTTCAGATGCTGAATGGAGATACAAAATGTTGTCTTTATAACCAAAATTCATGGGAACCACATAGGGTTCATTACCATCGATTAAATCTATTCTACAAACATCAGCTTCTTGAAATATTTCTTGGATAACTTCTGGGTCATTTATTTCCTTATCACTTCTTCTCATGCCAGTTCGCCCTTCTAATGAAATTAATAAAAAAATACTTTTTTAATTCTATGAAATACCCAATTTTATACACACTTCCCTATTAGGAGGCTCAATCATGGTTTATCAAATTTTTACCGGTTATTTTAAAACCCATCAAAAAATATGTTAATTACTAACCGTTTTAGTTATCTTAATTTTACTATTATATATTTTAAAATCTATCCTTATATTCCAATTCTTTGAATTTTATTCTGAATTCAGTCCCTTTATTTGTGTCTACTTCTATTTTACCATCTATTTGGTTAGTTAAATTATGCACAAGTTGTAATCCTAATGATTCTGTTTTTTCTGGTTTGATATCATCAGGAATCCCTATACCATCATCGGAAATGATTAAAAGATGACTATGATTTTTTGATTTGAATATGATTTTTACTTTTCCCTCCCTACCTCCTGGAAAGGCGTATTTTACACTATTGGTAATTAATTCGTTGACAATTAATCCTAGAGGAATAGCAGTGTCGATGCCTATGTTAAAATTATCAATATCCATTTCCAAAACAATTATGTCATTTTTGATGCCGTAAGAATAGAAGATTTGAGAGACCAGATTTTTAATGTAATCCCTAAAATTAATTTTTGATAAACTATCAGATTGGTAAAGCTTCTCATGAACCATAGCCATTGTTTTAACCCGACCCTGGCTATCTTTTAGAACATCGGCTATTTCTTCGGTATCCTCAAACTGTATCTGCAAGTTCAATAGACTGGATATTATCTGCATGTTGTTCTTAACTCGATGATGGATTTCCCTGAGAAGAACTTCTTTCTCATTTAAAGACTCTTTTAAAGCATTATCAGCTTTTTTACGATCATCAATATCCCTGGAAACAAATACTATAGATTTATAATTTCCAGTTGTATCATAAACTATTTTACCGCTGGTTTCAACCCAAACATATTCGCCGTCTAACTTTTTCAACCTATATTCAATATTTAAGGGTTTTTTACTAAGAATTCCCTCCTGAATTGCATTCAGAACGATTTCTTGGTCGTCAGGGTGAACTAAATCTGTGCTTTTTTCTCCCACAAGTTTTTGAGGTTCATATCCTGTTAATTGTTTTAAAGATGGACTGAAATAGGTAATTATTCCTTCTGCATCAATTTGACCAATAACATCATTCATGTTATCGGTTAAAAATCTGAGATTTTCTTCGCTTTCTTTAAGAGCATCTTCTGCCTTTTTATATTCAGTAATATCCTGACCAATTACCAAGACATAGTAAAGTTTATTATCCTTGGTTACTGCAGCTGATTGATTTAGAACCCACCTAATTTGACCATTTTTATCAATGATTCTGGCCCTATAAGGTGTTATAGCCCCATGCTTTAATGTTTGTGCGAACATTTCACCATGTAGTTCTAATTCCTCTTCAATAAAAATTCCCAGTTCATTAAAACTTTTTCCAATCAGTTCTTCTTTAGACATCCCAGTAATTTGCTCTGCTGCAGTGTTAACGTCTAATAATTTACCCTCTGGAGTTATAAGTATGGCGTAATTAGGATCTGATTCAAAAAGAGTTTTGTATTTTTCTTCACTCTCACTTAATGCTTTTTCAGCATTTTTTCTTTCACTTATATCCCTAAAAATTCCCTGAATGACTTTATTATCCCCATATTCGATCATACTAGCTGTTATGGCAACTGGAACTTTATTATTATCTTTGGTTAAAACTAAAGTTTCAACAATACCCATATCTCCTGAAATGGCTTTGTTAAAAGATTTTTGAACTTTTTCAAGTTCCTCTGGAGGGTGTATGTCCCTGAAGTTTAGTTTAAGGATTTCATCTGGCAACAAACCCAAAAGTTCCCCTGCCTTTTGATTGCATTCAATGAAATTACCATTTAAATCTGCTAGAATAATTGTGTCACTGGAATAATCCATTAAAGCATGATATTTCTCTTCTTTTTCTGCAAGGGCTTTTTCACCTTTTATTCTGTTTTCTTCACCTTTTTTCCTTTCAGTAATGTCCCTGATGATAGATGTGAAGTAGATTTGATCTTCGATTTCCCATTTAGTTAGGGACATTTCAAATGGAAATTCCTTCCCATTTTTTTTAAGGCCAGTAGTTTCAATTGTCCTCCCAACCAATCGATGCTCACCAGTTTCCTGGAATTTCTTGAGAATTATTGTGAAATTTTCATGATACCTTTCTGGCATTAATGTGGTAAGAGGAGAGTTCTTCAGCTCATATTTTGAGTAACCAAACATTTCTAGTAGGCTATTGTTGAAATACAAAATTTTACCAAAGGAGTTAGTTGTTATTATGCCATCTAAAGCGTTCTCAGTCAAAGCACGAGAAAATAATACGTTTTTTTCCAATTTTTTCTGGGTTTTTTTAAGATCGGTAATATCTGTGGCTGATACTAACCATTTACCAGTTTCAGGAAGAGCTGCCACTGAAATATACATCACCCTCTGATCACCATTTTTCCTGATGAAAATTGTTTCATATTTCTGAGGCACCGAATCTGGGTCTTTCATCCGCTGCTGGTGATATTTAACCATTTTTTCCACGTAATCTGGATGGACAAAATCCATCCACTTCATTTTACCCTCCACTTCTTCGCGAGAGTAACCACTAACCTTTTCCCATTCAGAATTAAACAGGAGTATGTTGCCATCATTATCAAAAGTCAAAAGTAAAACTCCGCTATTCTCGAAGATGGTCCTGTATCTACTTTCAGATCGATCTAACTTCTCCTCTGTCTGTTTTAATTCGGTTATATCCATAAACATTCCAGAGATGATGTCACTATCCAGATTCATACTCACGAGGACTCTGATCATCTCACCGTTCTTTCCAACTGCATCTGTTTCATAATTAGTTATGAAACCCTCGTTTTTCAATTTTTGGATTATCAATTGACGTTGATCAGGATTTTTATATAATTTCTGGATGTTATTGATTTTCAAATCTTTGACACTATCGTAATAAAACATTTGGGCCATTGCCTCATTGGCAAATATAATATCCCCCTTTAGATTGCTGCGAAAAATGCCCACCAAAGAATTGTCAATGAGATTCCTATAATTCATTTCAGACTCTTTCTCCAACGTTATATCAGTAGCATGCCCGACAATTCTAACCGGTCCACCTTTTTCTGTAGATAATACTTTAAATGTTTCTGATAGCCATTTTAAATCCCCTTTTCTAGTTTTAATTCTATATTCTATCCTATTATCCTCATCCTCATCCCCTATACTTGAAATCGAGGATATGACATCTAATCTGTCTTCAGGGAGCATCATTTCCATCCACATGTCTGAATTTTCATAAAAAGATTCCTTACCCCAACCGGTGATTTTCTCCACAGCAGATGACATGTAAACGATTTTCTGCTTTTGGAGGTCGACCACGTAAATTATGTCATCTAAAGTCTCTGTTAACAAGCGAAACTGATTCTGGCTTTCTTTTAATTCCCTTTCCATCTTTTTCTTATAAAGAGCCATTTCAATTGTGTATCTCAATTCCGTTGGATCGAAGGGCTTGAGAACATACCCATATGGTTCAGTTTCCAGAGCTTTTTGAAAAGTAGACTCCTCAGAATGCGCAGTTAAAAAAATAACAGGTATATCTAACTCTTTAATCCGAGAGGCTACTTTAATACCATTAGTTTCATCTTTAAGGATAATGTCCATTAGAATAAGATCGGGCCTAATTTTCAGAACTTCCTTGACCGCATCTTCACCACGAGAAATGACACACGGAACTTTATAGCCAAAAGATTCCACAGTCCGCTTAATGTCCATGGCTTCGATGCTCTCATCCTCTACCAGGAGAATTTTTACATCAGCCATTACAATCAACTATTAATATTATTGTAGTAGTGATCTTATTATGTTTTTATGTGTACATATCGCAATTAATAAAGCATCCAATTGGATATAATCCATTCATTACGATATTAATTATCTAAAACCTTTCTTTATATTTTGACTCTTTAAAAATAATCGTGAACTCAGCCCCATGGCTCTTATCTAATTCTATTTCACCATCAACTTGATTGACTAAGCTGTTGACAAGTTGTAGTCCTAGAGTGTTTGTGTTTTTAAAATCTAATTCATTAGGTAATCCCACCCCATCATCACTTACAACTAATACATATTTATTATTTAGTATTTTTAGTGACACACGAATTTCCCCTTTTCTCTTCTCGGGGAAAGCGTGTTTCAAACTGTTGGTTACCAGCTCGCTGATTATAAGTCCACAGGGTATTGCAGTTTCCATATTAAACCTAATTTTTTCTACATCTATTACGGGGTTAATCTGGTCTTGCAGGATGTTATATGAATAAAATAAATCTGAAACCAGTCTTTTAATGTAATCATCGATTTTAATTTCTGTTAAATTATCAGATTGGTATAATTTTTCATGTACCATTGCCATGGATTTCACCCTGTTTTGACTCTCCTTTAAAACATCGGCAGCCATTTGATCCCCTTCAACATACTGAGATTGCAGATTAAGTAAGCTGGAGATAATCTGCATATTATTTTTCACCCGATGATGAATTTCAGTGAGTAATGCTTCTTTTTCTCTTAAAGATTCCTTGATCGCTGCTTCAGAATACATTCTAGCAATAACTGTACCTGTTTGCATGCCGATAGACTCTAAAATATCCTTTTCAAGGTCGGTGATAAATGACTTTTCTTTACTGATAACATTTAAAGATCCAATTACCTTCCCTGTGGAAAAAAGAGGTATCACAGCCGCCGATTTAAACCCATATCTGGTTTCTATTTCTTGTTTGATCTCGATATAATTATATATCGGCATTTTTTCGACATAAACAGTAAAATATGGCTCCACAGCTACATTTATTCTCTTTACCTTTTCCAAGAATTCTCCTGGAAGGTTTTCATAATAAGCCAATTTAGTAAACCCTGTTTTTTCCTCCAATAAATATATCCCTCCACTTTCAAATCCTAATAAATCCAATGTTGAGTTTAGAATATCTTTAAGCAAGTCATGGATATTATGAGCATTGTTGGCCGTGTTTGTGACTTTATTGATAATGGATAGTTTTTTCAAATGATCCTTCATCTTTTCTTCGTCATTTTTTTGCTTAGTTATATCCCTTATAATAGATGTGAAGTAAGTTTTTTCACCTGATTTCCAGGCAGAAAGTGACATTTCAAAGGGGAATTCTGTTCCATCTTTCTTTAACCCATTTGTTGAAACTGTTCTTCCTACCAGTCTGTGTTTACCACTTTTCTTATATTTTCTGAGCTCTTCAAGATATTTTTTTTTAAATCTTTCTGGCATTAGGATAGTTAGAGGTTCACCAGTTATTTCATCTTTAGAATATCCGAAAATAGTGGTTAAACTATGGTTAAAAAAGATTATATTACCTTCAGAATCTGTAGTGACAATGGCATCAACTGCTGATTCTGCAACTGCACGGAATCGTTCTAAACTTTTTTTAAGTGATTTTTCTGCTTTTTTACGGTCAGATATATCGCGGAGTATGACTAAATCTGCATCTTGACCCTTCCACGTAGTTTTTGAAGCTGAGACCTCAATGGGCACAACTTCCTTATCTTTACGCAAAACTAAAGTTTCATACGTTGAAGGAGCATCAGCACCTTCAATTCTTCTCTTTATATTAGCAGTAATCTCATCTAATGTATCTGGATGGACCATGTCTTTTATATGAGTATTCAATAATTCTTTGATGGTGTAACCTGTTATTTCAGATGCTTCCTGATTGGCGTATAGGTGATGCCCCTCACCAGTCACTACTACAATACCATAATTGGCATTTTCAGCCAGGCTCCTAAAATTTAGTTCTCTTTCCATTAAAGATTTTTCAAGTCTTTTTCGTTCTGTAACGTCTTCACTAAAGATTATAATGCCACCAATTTCATCAGAGGATGAGTACCAGGGGCGAGCTTCCCATCGTATATATTGGATAGTTCCATCAGCACGAAGAAACTCATCATCATCACTGCGAAGAATAGAACCAGCCAAAACACGCTTATGTACATTTTTCAATTCATCAGTAATCTCTGGAAATATATCGTAATGAGATTTACCATAAATTTCTTGTCCTTGAAGAGTGTAGTCTTCAATCCAACGTAGGCTAGCGGCAATATACCTCATTTGGGCATCAAACATTGCAATAGCAGCCGGAGCGCCATCAATAAAATTCCTAAATTCCTCATCACGTTTCTTCAAATGTTCCTGACTCTTTAAAAGCCTTGATTCGGATTTTTTAGACTCCGTGACGTCAAGAAGAGATGCTACACTCTTTTTGGTGTCTGGGATCATACCGATATCTAAACGGATGTTTTTCACATCACCACTTTTGTCGATGAACCGGAATTCATAAATTGTTGGTGCTTTTCCATTATTAATTCTGCGAAGGCGATGATATTCCTTCATTTTTTCAAGATCTTCTTTTACCACAAACTCGGTCCAGCTTCGTTTGCCTTGGATTTCTTCCCGAGGATAACCACTAAGTCTTTCAAATTCCGCATTAGCCAACGAAATAGTTGTATCTTCCTCAATAATAACAGTTGCAGCCCCAGTATGCTCAAAAATAGCCTTGTAATAGTTTTCAGATTTTTTTATCTCATTTTCAGCTTTTTTACGTTGGGTGATGTTTCGGATAAAGGCCTCTGTACCCTGAATTTGACCTTCATCATCGTATATAAACTGGATACTGATAGAAACCCAAAATGATGTGCCATCCTTTCTTAAGGCTTCTCCTTCAAAATCTCCCACTTGAACTTCCTTTTTTAGGTCTCCTAACACTATGGATCTGCGTTCAGGATTTTTGTAAAGTGAAATAGCTGGAATACCTATCATTTCTTGAGGTGAATCAAATCCGTACATGCTTGCTGCAGATGGACTTACCATTATAATGCGCCCATCCGTATTTACACGAACATATGCATCCTGAATATTTTCTAAAATGCTTCGGTACTGTTTTTCACTTTCCTTTAATTTAATCTCGGTTTTATGTTTGTAAAGAGCAAGTTCAATTGCATATTTTAGCTCAGTATGCTCGTAAGGCTTAATTATGTAGCCATAGGGTTCAGTGAGCTTGGCTCTTTCTATTGTAGATTCCTCAGAATGAGCAGTGAGATATATGACTGGAATGTCGAGGCTTTTAATCCGTGATGCTGCTTCAACACCATCAGTTTCTCCTTTAAGAATAATATCCATTAAAATAAGATCGGGCATAATCTCTAAGGCTTTTTTTATAGCTTCTTCGCCACTGGATGCAACATATGGAACTTCGTATCCAAAAGATTCCAGGGTTTGCTTGATATCCATGGCTTCTATGCTCTCATCCTCTACCAGGAGAATTTTCACACTGCCCACCATTATAACCCACTAAGAATACTATCTGTAAGTGATCCTATTTGTTTTTGTTTAAAAAATTTAACGAACGAACGTTAGTTTTATATAGTATGAGGAGAAAGTTATATCTGTGAGACTAACGAACGGTAATGCCCCATTAGGAGAACTTAACCAAAAAATACTTATATTAGAAACGCGATAATATAACCATGAATCTAGATCTAGCAGAGAAATTATTCATAAATAAAAATTTGAGTGAATCAACTCAGTCTTTATATACCTTAGGTCTTAAACAATACTGTGATTTAACTAAAATGACCTTAGAAGAACTTTTAGATGAGGCTGAAGATGAAGAGGAGAATATTCCCAGATTAAGAAAGCGAAAGATAGATTCATATCTTCCAAGGTTCAAAAAAAGTCTTGAAATGAGAAAATTAGCTCCTCAGACAATTAAAGTGTATGTAAGCGCTGTAAAAACATTTTACAAATATTACAAAATTACTATTCCTGAAGTCTCAACAGATGTTAGCGATATTTGCTTAGAGAAAAATGAAGGAAGGTTACTGACTAAAGAAGAAATTCAAAAAATGGTTGAAATCGCCCCAATACGTGATAAGACCATGATTTACTTAATGGCCATGACTGGTATGGCACAGGCAGAAGTTCGTAACTTGACAATCAAGAAAATTCTAGATGCAGCCAGTGATGCTCTTGACAAAAAAATTGAAACTGTCGAAAATTTGTTTGAATATGAAAAAGAACTCAATGAAGTTATATTGAGTTTACTCATCACTAGAAAGAAAGTCAAATACCGTTACCAATCTTTTATTCCCCCAGAAGTAACAAAAAATATAATTTATTACCTAAAAGAAAGATCCTACGGGCGAAATGAGAAGATTAGGATAACAGATATTAATAAAGAGCTTTTTGTTACTCATAATGGGGAAAAACTCACAAAAAGTGGTGTTTCTTCCAATTTCAATAGGATTGGAAAAAAATTAGGTTTTACTGCTAGTGAAAAAGGTGCTTATGGTTTCTGGCGAAGCCATGGCCTAAGAAAATATTTTATTTCTACCATAATCAATAATACTGGAGACCATATTTTAGCTGACTATCTTGTAGGCCACAAAATAGACAAAACAAAAAGAGCTTACTGGAAAGCAGATCCTGATAAATTGAAAGCGAAATACATGGAAGTTGTCGGATTTCTCTCAATTGATGAGAGTAAATTTCAAGTATTCAGATCAGAAGAATTCAAAAAGCTTACTGCTGAGTTAAAAGAAAGTAAAAAAGAATCCCAGAACATGAAAAATGAATTCAGGAAAATTTTACTCATTAATTTAGAAATAGATCAATTAAAAGAGTCAATTTCAATGATTGAGAATGGAAAGGTTGGTTCCAAGTCAGATATTCCTGAATTAAAAAAACATTTAGAATTGCTTCAACAAGAAGTCATAGAAAAAATTAATAATATCACGGTTCCAGATAAAAATGATAAAGACTATCTTTCTAAACTTGTTGAACATTCAGAGATAATGGGTGAAACAAAAGACAAGCATAGGGATATTTAAATATCTCTTTCTTACTTTTTTATTATTTTTTATTACATTATATAATTTTCCCAGTACTATTTTTTAGGGTACCTTATTCCGTGGCTTTGAAAAACTGCCCACAAAAAAGACCCACCCCCCACAACATCGCTTCGAAAATGAATCTGTGCTTCCTTTCCCATGTATATTGATTTATGTATTTATTTTTGTATCTATCCACTTCCTTGTGAATTAATAAAAAAAACAAGGATGTGATAGTGATGGAATTTAAAATACCGGAAGATAAAAGAGGAGCTGAACTGAGTGCGTTTCTGGTGGAAAAGTTAGATGAAGTTATTGATGGAGCTTTTTCTACTAATTTAGATGCAGTAAATGAGTTTATTGAGCTGTGGAGTTCCAATTTAAGACTCCATGAGTACAGCATCAATAATATCATCCTTGCTTGGACACAATACCCTGAACTATCTATGTTGGCTGGGTTCAAGAAATGGTTGAGTTTAGGTAGGACTGTACGCAAAGGGGAAAAATGCCTTCGAATTTTGGCACCACTTACGAGGAAAGTGAAAGATAAAGAGACAGATGAAGACATTTACCTTGTAAAAGGGTTCAAATACGTTAATGTTTTCGATATTAACCAAACTGAAGGGGAAAATCTTGAATTCGGTCATCCAGAAATGGTTCAAGGTGATATTTCCTTTAATAAAATAAAGAAGATAAGCCCATTGCCTGTTGTTGTCAAGTATTCTGGTACAAGTAATGGCAACGTGAATAAAGATCGTGTTTTGGTTGCTCCTAAAGACAATGAAGCTGCAATGGTGGCAACTTTGATTCATGAAATAGCCCACTACAAACTTGGGCATGTAGGTAGTGATTTAGACAAAGCAATAAAGGAGATAATGGCTGAAGGAGTTTCGTATATCGTAACCAAATATCTTGGGCTAAATAACGAAAAATCATACTACTACATCCGGTCCTGGAGCAGTAGCTCTAAAGAACTTCGAGGACAAGGCAAAAAGGTCATCTCCGTAGCTGAAGCAATAATCAGGGACATAGAAGCCCTATCCTAATCCTTTTTTTGAATTAATAAAAAGAGGTGACAATATGGATAATTTAAAGTTTGGATTAGGATATACAACCCTTGTGTGCAGTGTAGGATGGATTATTGGTGGAATAAGTGCATTGATTCCGTGTATTGTGTTTTGTGTGATACCCATTATCTCTGAAATCAGGAAGAGACTAAACGATGAACATTTAGAGCTTGAAACTTGTCAATTGTGCGGCTGTAAGTTTAGAATCAGGAATAAAACTATGGAATGGGAGTATCGGACTGTGGGCTTATGTCCGTTGTGTTTGGATTCTATTTTTAAGTATTCAAAAACTGTTCCTGAATTGGATTACGAGGGCTAGCAATTTGTTGGCTTTATTTTTTTTATGTAATGAATTCTTATCATTGCATAAATTTGTCCGAAAGGTTAATAATATTGATAAAAAGAATTAATGTTAATGAAATTAAATGGGGGTAACTATTTGAATAACAGTGAATATAAGATAGAATTTAAGGAATTTTTTGATGTATTCTTATTATTAGAAAAGCAACGGTTAGAAATACTAAACTATATTGAGTCTCATTTATTGGGGGAGGGGCTCTCAGAAGATTTGATGGATAGATTGCGAACTTACGAAATAAGCCTCAGAAAACTATTTTCGATGTTTAACAATATAAATCCGCCCAAGGACTTTAAAACTGCTCATGCCCTCTATTTGCAGACTATTGCTTATAGAATTCAAAATTATGAATGTACTGTTGATTCATTAGTAGCTGCAGTTGAAAATGATGTTACTAAAGTTCGTGAAGCTAATGATCAGATGGATCATCTTAGTAAGATAATAACAAAAACTGACGAGCTGGGTTGGGTTGAATTTAAAAAAGCTGCAGGTATGAAATAATCGGTATTCTCTTAATCATATGAATCAAGTTCCTGAATCTCCATTAAAAATAGAAGATAAGTGGAATAGGAGATAATAGTATGAATCGTTTTATTAGAAAAGATTTTTTGGTCACAATTCCTGATGGATGGAAAGAATGGGAAGAAATGGGGGAAGAAGAAAATGTTGTATGGTTAAAAAAACCTAAATTGACCATATTCAACGATTACTTGCCTCATATGAAAGATTTTCTCATGGAAATCAGTGTTTCTAATCCAACCGATGACAATGTTAATTTAGATTTTTGTATTGAAGATAAAAAGTCTTCCATTGGTGACAACAACATCATATCTGAAGAATTTATAGATTTAAAAGGAGTTGATGGGTACAGGATGGAGTCTGTTAAAAAAAGTAAACAAAGAGAACAATATTTCGAAGAAGTTTATATTGTTTTTTTAAAAAATAAATTGGTATTTAATACAATTTGCTCTTCATTCATTAATTCTCCTCAACAAAGCACATTATATGCCATTGAAGATGAAATTATTTCCATTGCTTCAAGTATTAAGCCCAGAAGGATTTCAGAATAATCCTTTTCTGAAAACCCACACAATGTCACAGTACCAGCAAACATCCTTCTCATTAAATATCCACACCTAGTACTCAATCTATCCATTAATTAATACATTTATATATTTTTGTACGAGCGTGATAATTTCTAACGGCCTTTTATGCTATTTATTTCGGATGTAATACTTTTTATTTGATATCTAATACAAATGGAACTAACTAGACCTTAATTAGACAACCAGTTTTAAAGAACATATGGGTGTTAAATGTGGTAAATAGATCTTCTGAGTTCTCCAATAATAACTGGACAAACTGGACATATATTCCCAGGACACACACCCTTATGTAATATAATTTTCAATCTAATCACTCCATATAATATATAATTTATTTTAATGTCCAATAATATAAAAAGAACAGAAAACTCTCTTTTTCGTTAGATAATGTTTTAGTTGTCTTTAAAACTGGACTTTTTAATGTGTCCAGTTGATGTCCAATTAGTCTAGTTTAAAAAAAAATAAGGAGTAAAAGGATTTATCTGCATTTTTAGCTAATTAAATCCTTTATTTTACTCATGTCCAATTTAAAATAGGTTGAGAAACTCTTCATAATCGAAGACTGCAACTGTCCTTTTTTGGCCATTTACGGTCTTTCTTTGTACTTTACCACCAAGAAGCTCTGCTATCCTATCTAACTGGATATATATATTTTTATATTGCCGTAAGTCAGTTTCTATAGATTTTTCTATAAACACAAATTCTTTATTTGCATCTGGACCCCTTGTTGGCATATGTAAATTAATCCAAGGTTCTCTTGCCCTTAAAACAACATCTTGTGCCTTGTCCCTAGGTGTAATATGGTGTATAGTATCTCTGGTCTCAGCATCATATTCATCCACTCTTGCATTGCGTAAGATGAGAGATTTGATGTTTGATAAGTAATGGTCATTTTCATCTTTAAATGCTTCTTCTACACCTTCAGGTGAACTGAAGTTCCTCATCCAGTCAGGCATATCAATCTCTGCTAGCTTGTACATATTTATCCATAGGATCTTTGATAATGTTAACCAGTCTTTCTCTAAAAGTTTAGGGTTTGATGTTATTTGTGCAGCTACATAATTTCCTATATATTTAAATACTTTCAAAGGCCCATTATCGTTGTCTGGTTCGAATTTTTTCATGAATGCTTTTTTCTCTTCGTCAGAACGTAATCGTTTTTTGAAGTATTTTATGAGGTCTAATCTAGCTCCTAATGCACCGTCATTCGGTTTGTCATAGTTAGCAGTTATGATGACTGGTGAAAGTGCCATAACCTCTTCATCTCTTTGTAAATGACTGTTGAACCTAGATCTTGCCGATATTGAATGGGTCGCTGTTTTCATTAAGTTCAATAAATCAGGGCTGTTGAATAATCCTTCTCCTTCATCAACAATAATGGGAAAAGTGCTTTGTGAAATGGCTTTCCCATATTGGTAAGGACTGTGCACATTACTCCCCGAACTTAACTGTTCTTCTTTATCTCTGCACCATATGAAACTTGACATATGTGCAATTGTCGTCTTCCCATAGCGTGTTGTTCCATACAAGAATAAATTGTTTATTTTGGTTCCTTTACCTTGTTGTTTGATTACAAAAGAGAAAGGTGCCAAAATCATCCAGTGTGCAACATATCCCAGTTTCGGGCGAAACTTACCATAATGTTCTCCAATGTCATTAAATGTTTTCAATGCATTGTACATCTGTTGTTGAGTAGGTATCGTGTATGATTCTGTGGACACAAGTTTGTCATTCAAAATAAAGAAGCCTGGGTATGGTGGCTGGTTTTCAACTCTATATTGTTGTGTCATTTTAAGGGCATAAATAGCATTAGTTACAATGTCCCTTGCTCTGTTTGCATTATGGAAAAGTCCACGTGATTTTAAATCCCCAACTATCTCATCTATTGTTGCAGGTTTAATTTTATCACTAGCACCATCAGCACTTGTCATTTTGAACGAAAACATCGGTGAAGTTTTCAGTTCATATATTGGCGGATATTCAACTAAATCTGAAATAGAGAAATATGCCATTTTATTTTTTGAACTTTCTTCTCTTGTTCCATCATCTTTGTCTTCTTTAATTCTAACTGATTCGCAAATATTTTTGTGTGTATCCACAACAAAATAGACTGTTGGTCCACTGCTTAGTTTTATGTAAGTTCTTTTATTCCAATAGAAATAATCTTCTATGAACTGGGGGGTTTCCGTAGGTTCATAAAAATTTTCATATGCAATTTCTATACTCATCTTATCTGCTCCATTTATATATTATTGTGGAGGGACCCTTGAAAGTAATTACAAGGGCCCAGATAAAACGATAAACTTGAAAAATAGTATTCAATCTTTAATAGTCTTCTTTCTACTTCTAGTAATCGTTCCATCATGCTTCCACTTAAATTTCGTTTTCATATTCATATTACCCAATCCTCCTGGCGTTCTATTAAACATGTCGTTTGTCAATATGTCTTTTTTCTACCGGTTTTTACTCTTCATTGACAATTAATTATGCATTACATAGGAATCCCTCCACATTTCATTTTACATTAACAAGGTTAATATAACCCACATAGTATTTAAACTCTTTTATTCTACTTATTTAACAGTCAAAAGTAATAATTTCGGTTTTTAATGATTTTGGCAAATTAACATGCTTTTTTACATTCCTTTATATATGCACTATTGATGCGGTTAATTTTCCTTTATATAACCAGTGCAAAAAGTGGTGAAAATATGAGAAATAACATAGATCGGTTAATTTTGCCAAAGTATTACTCAAAAAATTAAACGATATCACTTAAAAATATCCATTGCTGAACAAGAATCCCACATACGTGCCTAGTTCTATTCCCAACCCCCACATCCCACAATAACTCAATAAATGAATAAATAAATAAATTTGTTGCAATATTTATGAGTAAATTACTAAATTTAATGCAATACTAACCCAAAAAAGTGCAACTTGCCCTATATGCGAGAGCTAATCTACTCAAACTTAATACATCTTTTTAAACGTATTTTTAAATCAAAACATGAATTCATTTATACAAATACTAATATAAGTAGTGCCATATTGGTAGGGCTGTATGTTATGTAAGCAAAATAGGATGCGACTAAAAAAAGAAGAGTGGTTAAATGAAATAATCCTCTAAAGTGCCCTCAATTTGCCCTCTGGTTTTCTTCTCATACTCAAGGATATCTACAGTATCGGCACCTTTTTCACTCAGCTCATAAAATGTATTTTCACCAAGCAATACATAATGCCATTGGGAGTAAAGCCTATCTTCAGGTTTCAGTTGGTTAATCTTATCTATCCAATCAATAGTAGCTCTTCTCTTTTGCTGGACATTAGGGTTGTTAACATCTTTTTGAGCTTTAGTTTCAACCAAATACACTTTATTGGATGTTCGCACTAAGAAGTCAGGATAGTAATGAGATAAAAGACCATCTTCCCGGATATAGGTTATGTGAGCAAAGTCATGATAGATTTCACTGATTTTAAGGAAGGAATGAACTTCTGAATCTTTATCAACAAATTCTATGAATGCTTTTTCGAATCCTCCCTTATTGGATGGATAAGCTAATTTCTCATATATTGCCTTGGAAATGTCCAGGCAGAAGTTCTCCCGCATTTTTATTTCCGCAACATCAGAAAATGGTTTTTTGATCACTTCTGCTTCCGTAACATCAACATTGTTTTGCATCTCATAGATTGCTTTACTGACATTTTTAATAATATGTGATAGGATCTTGGACTCAGATAAAAAGAGGATTCTCCAATTATCCTCAACCATAGGATTAAACTCTTGGTCAAATAGCCTATGCCGTATATAATCATCAGTAAGTTTGGCTATTTCTGCTGTGTTAACCTGCAGCCTAGGGAAAGATTTTTTCCTCTTACGACCCATAGGTATCAACATAGAAGTTACACCCCTAACCAATTTTGCCAAGAACTCATTGTAACTATTGGCATTAAATATATCGGCAGTTACAGAATACTCGCCAAATCTAGTCCTAACGGTAACCTCCTCTGAATAAAAAACATCCCCTTCTTTTGGGATTAATTTTTCAAGGTCTTCTAACGCAACCGGGAATGATTCCATGTTATCGAAAGATAGTTCGGTAGGTGCAAGGTTTTCTTCACTCTCTCGGATAATCAAAGGCCAATAAAAATCATATTTCTCATAACTTTCCCTCAATCCAACATTAATAATGTCACCTAAGATGTTCTCCCTTTCAGTTGGCGGTTTTTCAGCAGTCCCAACTGTACCCTCATCAATTAACTTCTCATAAAACTCAATAAATGCAGGATGCTCAACAATACTCAGAATATCCAGATAATTCATGGGTTCTTCCTTTTTATCTAACAATCTAATTCTATTTTCAGCTTTAACTTCTTCAAAAATAGGTTCTCTCCACATTAACCTTAAACCACGACCTATAGTTTGTTCCAAGAGTATAAATGAAGTAGTAGATCTTAAGGGTACAATAACACAGATATTATTAACATCAAAACCTTCCCTTAACATAAGAACAGACACAATGACTCTTGGACTCTTATGTTTGTCAATATTAAACAAACGCTGCTTGGTCTCATCCCATTCTTTCTGTGGTATATTCCCTTTACGGTCTGAATGTATCTCCATCACATCATCTTCAGATAAACCCTCAGATTTAATCAAGAAATCTGTTACAAAGGGAGCAACCTTAGTATCCTCACAAATAACCATCATTTTCGGATGTTTAGTAGAAACACCCTCTTCATTTGAAGTCAGATCTACAAATTCTTTCTCAAGGATATTTAACTTTTGCAATCCAGCTCTAAGCATGATTTTCTGCCCATCAGACAAAGCCACAACATCTTTACCTTCCCTGATGGCTTTAAAATCAAGTTGCAACGATGCAACTTCTTTCCTCCTATCCAAAGCTATAGTCTTAACCAACCCATACCTAATAGATGTTCTTAAGTCAAATTAACAACAATATGCGGGAAAAAATGCCTTGTGCGCTTTTGACCACTGCCAGTAACACTATAAGGCGTTGCAGAAAAGTCTATTTGAATAAACTTCTCTTTTTTGGGCTCAGAGATCTGCAATAAACTCCTTTGCCACTGCACTTCAAATATTTCTCCACCACGTTTCACTTCATGAATATGGTGAGCTTCATCATTAAAAACAACTAAATCTGGCAAATTAGCAAGATACTCTATTTCCCTTCCCCTAAGATACTGATTATCTAAAGAATCTAAGGCATTACCCGCTGTTTGTCCAGGAGTAATTGGAAGAACATCTTTAATGACTGCTGCGGGATCCTCAATAGGTGATTTATCACTCGGTTTTTCTTCTTCTCCAGCCAGTAAATGCCAATTAGTGATAGCAATAAGACCTTCACCAGTTACTTTAGTTCCAATTTCCTCTTTACGGGCAACATTAGATTGAATAAAACCAAAAATAATATTCTTGTATGCTGTAGGTACAAATAACTTCTCAAAAGTCTTAAAATCGGATTTATAAAAATCTCTAGTTCCATCCACTTGCTCTTTACCTAAAAACGCATCTAAAAGTCTTTCATAAACAATTAATCCCGGTGCAACAAGTAAAAAATTCTTAGAATATCGTCCAGAAGGTTCAATTTCATTCTTAGCATTTAAAAACTGCCAAATAAGCAATGCGTGTAGAACCCATGTTTTTCCAGTACCAGTAGCCATTTTAATAGCATATTTAGGATGTTTGTATTTCTCTTTCTCCAGATCCAGAAGATCCATCTCACTCAGTAACTCAGGACTAGTAGATTGATACATGTCCATTACACTACTAACACCCATTACCTCATGGAGATAAATAGTGTTTAAAATAGCTTGTCTTTGACCTTCATGGAAATTGAAATTACGAGTATCACAAAACGCATCACTAAACCAGAACTTCAACAAGTCTTTTGTTATGGGAGTTACATTTTCAATAAATGACCCATCTCTCCAGGCTCGATTCACATTATTCGTTAATTCCTTGGCGAATAGAAGGGGAATGTCTCTTGTCCCTTGGTGTGTCATCCTAGACATATTACTCCACCTCTACTACGGTTGCACTTTCAAAACCAAACACATCAACAGCTTTAATACAGATTTTCCGTTTTCTATTTTCTTTAGGAATGATTAATTCTGCTTTGCGTATCACTCTAAATGGATCGTTATCATTAGCAACATTTTGGCGGTAATCCTGCCACTTACTTCGGAAAACTTCACCATCATAATCTGGGTCAATACTCCAATATTCAACAAGACTAAGCGGATCTTCCTTAATAACGTTCTCCAATAAAGTTTTGTTTTTATCATCTAGTGGAAGGGCATCTGGAGAAAGCAATATGTAATTATCTAACTCTACCCCTATTTTATCATTATCTGAATCATATTTTGATTTTTGCACGGGTTTTACAGTTAGATATTGGAGAGATGAAAATCTTACCTTGCCGGACTGAATTAATTTTCTATACTTCGCTTTAGTCTTTAGCATGTCTAATAAATCAGCAGGGATTACAAGAACCTCCAGATTCTTGTCACCTAAACTACTTATGATCTCTCCAATATTTGATACAAAGTTCCATCCCAAGACTACTACCTTTTTCCAACCTCCTGCATACAAATTTCTAAACTCTTGAGCACGTTTTAAAGTGTTGTAACCTGTCATTTTAGATGGAGAATCAACTACAACTAGAGTTCTGGATTGTTTTATATATCCTGCGTTAGCTGGAGCATTTTCATTTGGAGGGAAAGGTGTGGCCCCATAAAGGTTAATGATTACGTGAGCTAAATCTCTAATTGTTCTAAATTCTGACTTTTCATATTGCTCTTTCTGATAATCACCAATTGACTGGAATAAAAAAGGTTGAGAATCTAGATCTACCATACGTTTTCTAGTGATCATACAACCAGGTTTACCTAATTCCGCCATTATCCATTTTCTACCATTTTTTTCTGCAACTGCACCAGTAGTACCACTACCTGCAAAAAAATCAGCCACTATTGAGCCTTCATTAGATGATGCCTTAATGATTCTATTAAGTAATTTCTGAGGTTTTTGAGTTTTAAATCCCAATAATTCAGTTCTTGAAATTTGTCCACCAGATGGAATGTCGTCCCACCAATCATTAGGAATTCTTCCTTTTTCGTATTCTGAGATGTCTTTTCCAGTAAATTGTATGCCCCCTTTTGTAGTTTCAGAATACCCTCTTCTTTTTAAGGTTGATTCATCATAGGGGATCAAAACATCTTCATAATTAAAAATATAATTATTTGACTTCGAATACCAAAATATAATATCATGTTTCTTTTGGAAAGTAGTTTTAACTGGAGATGGTCCTTTATATGCCCAAACAATTTCGTTTTGGAAATTATCTCTTCCAAAAATCTCATCTAATATTATCTTGAGATAATGTCCAACATGCCAATCAATGTGAACATAGATAGACCCTGTTTCAGAAAGAAGTTCACGCATTAAGATTAATCTAGGAACCATCATGAGGAGATAACTTGCTGTTCCATCCTTCCAAGTGTCTGAATATGCAAATTGTTCTATAACAGTTGGTTTTTGAACAATATTGACATCTGGAAGTTCAACTTTAGTCCTATAGTCGGCTTTTGAGTCATAAGGTGGGTCTATGTATATCAAATCAATTTTACCTCTAAGTGAGGGAGAATTATTATCACCAGCCAGTAAGGCTTGCATAGCTAATAAATTATCTCCATAAACTAACCTGTTAAACCATTCATTCACGTTAATATCTTTTATTTGACCTCTAAACAAACCTGAACGATCTTTGGAAGGTAAAACTAGTTCATTTGTCTGTAAAGTGATTCTATTCTTTTTTGAAAGTCCGTCTAAAATTCGTTGTGCTTCTCTTTTTCCCTGCTTTATGATTTTTGGCAAAGCTTCTACAAGTGAATCAGACATTTAAAATCACCATCTCCCCAAATATAATTCTAAACACTTAATTTGTTATAGTATCATATCTATTATTAAAATTATGTACAAGTTAAGGGGGATTATTACATGGCAAAAATTAAAAAGTGTCTTAATGAATGGAATGCTACAGTTGAAGCCTTAGGTCAAGCGAAACAGTCCATTCTGATAAGAAAGTATAGAACTAGCCTCCAAGAATTCATTTTATACCCTACAATTAGTTATGCGTTAAAAGATGATTATTTAGGTAGTTTCAAAAAGGAATATCAATCTTTTGTTGAAGAAAACGCTTTACCGGTTACTGATAATAATAGAATGGAAATAAAATATTACGCCAAAATTGAAGCTATTATAGAGAAACCTCTTACTAGGATTGGAGGCCTATCTAAGTATCACATCTGGACTAATGACCATGTCAAATCTTATCTTCAAACTAATAAAGGTTTTGTGTGGATTTTGAGGGTTTATAAATTGAAGGAACCAGTTATGGCTGAACGTACGAGGGGTTTAAGATATGCTAACTTGTTGGAAGAAGTATCTCTTGAAGGTATAAAACCTGTATTAAGTGATTCTGAGTTTGATGCAATAGTACAAGAGATTTAAAACAAAATACTGGAATAGATTTTCATGAAAGATGCTTATATAAACATTGTTGCTGGGTTTCTAACATTATTTGCTGCAATAATTGGCGTTTTCGCTGCACTTATTAACGTTGGCATATTGAAGCCAGAAATAACTTTTAATACCAATTGGATTTATATTGCTAGCTTTTTCATTTTTGTTTTGGCAATTTATTTATTCAGAAAACGAAAAGCCACAGGATCAGGATTTTATCCTATAGTAATGGCAGGCCCAATTGAAAAATATTATTTCAAGGAAATGCCATTAGAAAAGGGTGTTTATTGGAACGCTTACACCGAAGATTATCCTGTCGAAAAAAAATTTAAGAATAAACTTAGAGTCAATATCGATGGTAATCCACATTGTCCGGAATGTAAAACTGAATTTAATGTTTTTAAAGGATTATTTGGTTATACTTGGAAATGTCCAATGTGTGGTAAAAAAATGAGATTCAGAGAGAACTTATGGGATGAAAAAGAAAGCGTTAAAAGAATAATTAAGAGTACAATTTTTCGATATTTTGAAAATAGTTAGACACTCTCTAGTAACGCAGTCACAACACATCTATTCATCCATCTACCTATAATCCATTAATGTATAAATTCATAAACAGATCTCTGCATGAAGGAAATGATAGAGAGCTTGTAGGATATGGCAAGTTATGGTCTGGCTATCAATTTAGATGCTCGTTATTAACAGAAATGGTAATAGGCTCAGGCTGAAAGTTAGAAAAGAAAAATGGTATCTACCTAACAAACAAAGTTAGTAGCGAAAATAGTAATTGTAATCTTGTATATGAGGAATGAACATCTACTTAATATAGAAGGGTGTAAAAATGGGTTCTGTAAATGAAATTAACTGTGATAATTGCTCTTTTTCAGTCAATACTTCGGATAACTTAACAATGATAGTTTGTTCAGATAATTTAGATTATTATAACAAGCTATATTGTTTAAATTGTCAAAAAATTGTTAAGGTATGGAAACGTAAAAATGGCAAAGATATGGATAATAATTGTTCTGAATGCGGATCACATGATGTTTTTTTAACAATACCTGATAACATCAAAGTTGAATGCCCAAAATGCAAAAAGGGAATTTTAAAAACTGGTGAATATCTCATACTTACAGATTAAACACATCAATTCGTCCATCCACATATCCATCCAACGATGTATAAATAAATACACATATCCATGCATGAAGGAAATGATAGAGACGTTGCAGGATATAGTAAAAGTACCGGAGCTATTAGTATACTTACTTAAACAATGTTTCTTTTATTTGGTCGGGCTGGTTTAAGTGCTTCAGACATAGGCTAGCATCAATTAGCAATATTTATAAATTATTAACTATGATGTTAATAATATGTCGAATGTATTGCCCGACCTTAACGAACAAGGATATCTTCCAGAAGGTTGTTATTTACCTCCTTTAACAGAATTCGTTGAACGTTTTGTGCAAGTTGACGATATAAATAAACGCAAAGAGCTTTTTTCAAACTATCAATCATATTCTGGCAGATTTAAATCAATATTACTTAAAGTTTGGATCGGTGGAAGTTATGTTACCGAAAAACCGAAACCAAACGATATTGATTTAACTGTACATTATGATACAATGAAGTTTAATGATCTGAAAATTACTCCACTTGCTGAAAGGCTGAATTTTTCCAATAAAGAGTATATGGGAAGTAAATATAATTGTCATACACAATATGTTCCTGTTTATCCAAAAAATCATCCAAAATATGTTTTAACAGAGCGACAAAATGAAAAATGGTATAAATGGTTTACTAGGGATAGGAATGGTATTTCCAAAGGAATAGTAGAGCTGGAAAATAATAAATAGATCAATGAGGGCTATTATGGATTTTAGGAATCCTTTTATTATTGAAGAAGAATTGAAGGACGTAAGAGAGCTTATTCATTTAAATGAAGAGTTACTTTCTGAATTTCCAGATGATGATGACCCTGCGTTAGAATTCAATTTGAATTATTTAAAAGGATTAGAAACCGAATTGATTAATGAACTAAACGAATCAAACGAGTTTCATAATATCGACCTATTTGATGTAGTTATAAAAGATAATAACGATAAAGTTATTTTATTAGATGATTTTGCAGATATTTCAAGGTCTTTCCAAAAAATGATAATTCCGCTTGCTCAAACTGGTAAAGGTAAACCTGTACAATTAAACGAATCTCCCCCTGTTGAAATAATGGAAGGTACTAGTTTAGGATTAGTAGAAGTTGCAGCAGGATCTTTAAGGATGATCCTTAGAACAGATCCACAAACTCGTTTTAGTTCTTTTGTCAAAATTGCTTTTGATAGGTTCGATGACCTACTTGAATGTGGTGATAACGTAGAATTGCTTAAACACCAAACTGAAAAATTAGGCCCCGAACCAATGAAGAGATACAAAAATTTCATGGGTATTGTCTCTAAAAAAGAAGTAAATGTAACTCTATTTGATGAATTTAAGCCACTGAAAGCTAAAAAAACCGAAATAACTAATGAATTTGCTGAATCAGTTTATAAAGTGATTGGTATTAAACAAAAACCTACTGAAAAAAAGATCATCATTGAAGGGGTTTTAGGGGTTATCAATACGTTTTATTACAATTTTACTATTAAGGATTCTAAGAATAATAAAATTAATGTTCATTTTGATAAGGTTTATACCAACAAGATTAGCAGGATGCTAGACAAAGAGGTTAAAGTAGAAGCCTTGATTACAGAGACTTACCATGAATTAGAAGATAAATTTGATAAAAAACGAGAATTTATACGATTTTTATAATGCTCGGCGTGTTCCTAATGGTGATAGCACATGCAGTTGGATGATGTAAGATATAAAATAATGGGACTTGATTACTGATTAATTTACTTACATATCCATCCATCAATGCATACATCCATATACTGATCTATGTATGAATGAAATGACAGAGATGTAGAAGGATATGGTAGGTAGGTGTGACCTCAACTATAATCATTGGCTAAGAAATAGACATAGGAGATTCCAGTTATTAGTAGGAATGGACTAGTTTTAATTCATTAAGTTTCCTATTTTCCGTGTCAGCAAAACACCGTAACAGAATATCCTTGCATAACTTTGCATAACTTACCATATCCTTGCATAACTTTGCATAACTTACCATATCCTTGCATAACTTTGCATTAATAACCATATCCTTGCATAACTTTGCATAACTTACCATATCCTTGCATAACTTTGCATAACTTACCATATCCTTGCATAACTTTGCATTAATCAAATCCATTATTTATTTAGCACATAATACGTAGACGCCAATTTACCTTTAGATATAACAAACCCTTTATTGACTAAATCCTTTAATTCATCTGTAGCTGTATTTCTATCTATTCCCGGATTTAATTCCCTATATTCACGGTTTGTTATTTTTTCATGCTCTAATAAATAATCTATAGCTTTCTGCTGGCTTTCTTCAAGATCTTTTACTGTTAATAGCGAAAATTTATATTTATTAATTGTAACAACTAAGTTCCCAGATTTAATCTCAAAAATAGGCTCAGGTAAACCATGCTCAATACAAGATTGAATCATTCTTAATGTTCCTGTTCCCCAGTTTTCAATAAATTTAATATCAAAGAAACGTTTTGCAATTAGTTTATTTCTTGGAACTGAAGTATGCTCAACTTTTAAATCAGCTATAGTTAAGTTTCCAGGTAAAGACCCACAACCCCAAATTTCAATCCTATCATCAAATATATTTATTTGAACATTTGAGCTTAATTGATAGTCCCTATGACAAATAGCATTGGTTATTGCTTCTCTTAAGGCCACAATAGGATATTCAAATGTTTCATCCCTTTCAGTACCTCTGATTATACCGGAATGTTTAATATGTTTAATTACGAAATTCAAAGCGTCTTTCCTTTGGTCAAATAGGCTCCCATCAAATATTTTCATGTCATCAAAGTCTAAATTGTTGCCTATAAACCTTGCACATTTAGTTTGAGCTTGTAAAAAGAATTTTTGAGGATTTTTTCCAAATAGAAGTAAAGCAGCATTTGTTAGAGAATCGTCTTTTAATATATCTAATTTATTTAAAGCCTCTCTAACAGGTGTTTGTGGATCTATATCTCGATTTCTTTCTGATTCAGCATTTTCTAAGAACCATTTTACTTTATTATCATCTATATCATCCAAATTTGCATTTTCAAGAACTTTTTCATCCCATGAAATGCTGTGTCGCCCGTTTTCAATAAATTCTCTCACTTGAGATGCTGAAAGCATTTGATTACTTCTGCCCATCCGAATATATGCTCTGCCCCTAAAGAATAAGGGTTTTTCATCACTCTCAGGAACATTAATGGCAATCACTTCTTTATTGCCTATATTTTCAACTTTAAGCGAAGGATAAGAACGTGGATCAGTATTTAGAATAATATAATTTGCTAAATCTTCTAAGGTCTTTTTCCCAATAGTTAAACCAAGTATATTCCGATCATCATCTATCCCTACAAAAATTAATCCACCTTCTCTATTTGAAAAAGCAGAAATCGCTATCCCTATTTCTTTTTTTAGAGATAAAGAAGATTTAAATTCTATATTTTCAGTTTCATGATCTTCAAGAATTTTATCAAAATCCATCTTAATGTTCCCCCTCACTTATCACATCAAATTAAAGGTTGTGAAGTGGGGATTTGAACCCCGGCTGCTTGGCGCTTCTAAGACCCTATCGTGCTATCCTGAAATGGAGAGGCTGTTAACTCCACACCGGCAGCCTGTCCAATGCCTAAATAGCATAATAATATGTTTGTTATTAATCCTGCAGTGATTGCTTCTCTTAGTTTGGTCATCATGGTTTCTCCGTAAGTCATTAAGTATAGTATGCCTATCACTAGGATCGCCATCCAGGGCCTTTCCACAACATGATTAATGATTAATAATGAATCATTATAATAAAAAAACATTACCATGGATTGATTTATGTATTGACATGACATAGTCATATTTTAACATTATTACTGTAACACTAATTATATTTCCAATATTATATAATAACATGCACCCATATATTTATTACTTTTCCGAACGAACGTTAGTTTTATATACTATAATTATTAACTGTATACCTATGAAGCGAACGAACGTTAGTTAAATATCCACTTTTAATGTACAGAAATGTACATTTTAAAAGTTAAGTTTGCCAAGTGGACTATTACCGAACGTTAGTTATAATTTGGGTGTATCAATGAAAAAACAAAAAAGTGGAAATAAACCAACCAAAGAAAAAATATTTGACGTATCTCTGGAATTATTCTCACAGAAAGGATATAACGGAGTTTCTAT